>R14__coassemble_1778_pt1 | contig 10122 bp, 10 predicted proteins | sample R14__metabat2_high_PE_004 | metagenome-assembled genome bin R14 | reverse complement strand
ATCCTTAATAAACGCGTCAAAGACCTCGTCCATTTCCTCTTTCGAGTAGTGGTCTGCACTTGCGTTCGTCACAATGGCGGCATACGGATTAAACGCGACGAGCGACTTGTCGCTCTCATCCACCTCCGCGACCGCATACATTCCCTCGCCATAGCGCACCGCCCCTTCCCAGCCAACCACGTTCGCGCCATTTACGCACATTGGATCAAATCCGCATTCAGCCAAAATATGTCCGAGCATCGCAGTCACAGTCGACTTGCCGCAAGTACCCACCACCGCAATTAGCTTATACGGCGCAAGCAGTGTTGACAGCGCCCGCGCGCGATGGGTAATTTCTATCCCCATATCCTGCGCCTTGGCAATTCCCGGATTCGTCTGCTCGATGGCGGTCGAGACAATTACCTCGTCCACATCCCTGGTAATGCCGCTACCATCGTCCGGAAAACACTTGATTCCCAAGCCTTCCAGGAACTTGATATTCGGCGTATTCAAATTGCGATCCGCACCGGAAACCTCGTACCCGAGCTTCTTGTACGCCACCGCGAGCGCGCTCATGCCCACTCCGCCAATACCGATTAAATGTTTCATATATTAGATATTATATCAAAAAACTCGCGAAGTTTCAAGAGAGATTTTACACCTTTTTCACTCTCCAAACTCCCCGACAGGTCAATTACATCCGGCTTCTGAGCAATAAAGTCCTTCACATTTTCAGCCGAAATGCCGCCCGCGAGAATGATTTTAGGTGTGCGAGGTGTCGTACAAGATTCCATCTCTTACTGCTCCTCCATTCAATGACCAGACCTCGCGAAACCCTAGGGCGGCAACCGCATCCAACTCTTCTTTGGTGGCCTTTTTATGCACCTGTGCAATGAATCGACTAAGATCCCTAAAATCCCTAAGGACCCTAATATCCCTAAACACCAACACTGGTTGCGCCGTGCCCTGCAAGTGTGCGAGGCACTCTTCCACGAACTCCGCGGTCACAAACCGCGGCGTCCCCGGCACCAGAATAAATCCCAAGTAGTTCGCGCCCAGGCGTTCGGCCTCAAGCGCAAACTCCAGATTATTAACGCCGCAAATCTTGATCTTAGGCATTGAAACGCTGGACAAGGGCGCTCCCAATCACAAAGCCGTCGCAATGCGAGCCAATCGCCGCGCCCTGCTCGGGCGTCTTGATGCCAAAGCCCGCCACGACCGGAATCTTGACCACCTTCTTAATCTCCTCCAACCGGCCCGTCAATTCGGGCGGCAGTTCGGTGCGCTGACCGGTAGTGCCCTTCACGGTAATCGCGTAAAGGAAACTCTCGCCCACGCCCTCACTCATGGCGGCAACGCGCTCAATGGGCGTGTTCGGCGCCGCCAAGGGCACCCACACAAGTCCGTGCGGATAAATGGCGTCCATCACTTCCTGGCGCTCTTCGTACGGCACATCGACAATAAGAACGCCATCCGCGCCCGCCTTGGCTGCATCGGCGGCAAACTTTTCGAGTCCGTAGGACAGGATAATGTTGTAGTACGAGAAGATAATAAACGGCACATCCGGATGTTTCGCGCGAAGTGCGGGAACCTGAGCAAGGACATCCGCCAAGGTAACCCCATTCTCCAGCGCCTTAAGTGCCGCCGCACGAATAACCGCGCCATCCGACACCGGATCCGAGAACGGAATCCCGAGCTCGAGAATATCCGCGCCCTCTTTAATCACCGTATCTGCCGCCGCAAGCGATTTTTCGAGCGTCGGGCACCCCATAGTCAAATACGCCACATACGTGGCCTTGCCTGCCGCCTTGTTGTCGGCGAATTTCTTCGAAATTCTGTTCATGCTTTAAATGTCCCGTTCTTGTAGGCTTTCACCGAGTGCATATCCTTGTCGCCACGACCGGAAAGGCACACCAAAAGGAGCTCGTCCTTCGCCATCGTTGGCGCCCGGCGGATTGCTTCCGCGATTGCGTGGGACGACTCCAAAGCCGGAATAATACCCTCATAGAGGCAGAGCATATCAAATGCATCGATTGCCGCCTGATCCTCGATAATCGTATATTCCGCGCGACCGGAGTCCGCCAAAAAAGCGTGTTCCGGACCCACACCCGGATAATCGAGGCCCGCGCAAACCGAATAGGTGTCGATAACCTGTCCGGCGTCAGTTTGCAAAAGGTAGGTCTTCGATCCGTGCAGCACTCCCACTCTGCCGCCGTTAATCGATGCCGCGTGACGACCGGAGGCAATACCTTCGCCCCGCTTCCACGCCGACGAGTTTTACCGACTTGTCGTCCAAGAAGCCCGCGAAAAGTCCCATGGCATTCGATCCGCCGCCCACGCACGCCACGGCGCATTCAGGGAGCTTACCATACTCAGACAGGCACTGACGACGCGCTTCCTTGCCAATTACACTCTGGAAGTCGCGCACGATGGCGGGGTACGGATGAGGACCCGCGACCGTGCCAATTACGTAAAAGGTATCGTCGCAATTAGTCGTCCAGTCGCGAATCGCCTCATTCATCGCGTCCTTCAGCGTCGCCGAACCTTCAGTAACCGCGTGCACCTTGGCGCCAAGCATCTGCATACGCTCCACGTTCGGGGCCTGACGCTCCACGTCAATTGCGCCCATGTAGACTTCGCACGGCATCCCGAAAAGTGCCGCCACCGTCGCAGTCGCGACGCCATGCATGCCGGCGCCTGTCTCCGCAATGAGACGCTTCTTGCCCATGCGACGAGCAAGCAAGGCCTGACCAATCGTGTTGTTGACCTTGTGCGCACCAGTATGATTAAGGTCCTCACGCTTCAAGAGAATCTTCGCGCCGCCGAGCTTTTCCGAGAGACGCTTCGCGTAGGTAATCGGACTTTCGCGGCCGACATAGTTCTTCATGTAGTAGTCAAACTCCGCCCAAAAGGTCGGATCATTCTTTGCCGCTTCATATGCCGCCTCAAGTTCGCGGAGTGGCGTCATGAGCGTTTCGCCCACGTACTGTCCGCCGTAGATGCCGTAATGACTATTCATATTTTATCCCTTGATAAGCTCCCTAAGTTTAAGTCCCGGACGCGGAGCGCGCATAAGCGCCGTGCCCACCAAGAATCCATTCGCGCCTGCCGCCTTGGCAGCCTCGATATCCTCGCGCTCGTGCATACCCGACTCTGCAATCTTCACGCAACTTCTCGGCACCTGCGCGACGAGCTCCTGGAAAATCTTATTGTCGGTATGAAAATTCTTTAGATCCCGGCAATTAACGCCGATAATCTTAAAGTCCAGATTAACCGCCCGCTCGATTTCCTTAGGCGTATGCGTCTCACAAAGAACGCTCATCCCCAGCTCATGCGCGTGCGCCTTCAAAGCAATGAGGTCAGCGTCATTAAGGACGGCGGCAATTAAAAGAATTGCATCTGCGCCTGCCATGCGAGCTTCCGCAACCTGGTAGCGAGTGGTAATAAAGTCTTTATAAAGGATGGGCAAATCCGTAAACGCCCTTGCCTTACGAAGATTCTCCTCGCCGCCCAAGAACTTATGCGGCTCACACAATACCGAAAGTGCCGCCGCGCCGGCGTCGGTTAGCTCCTCGGTCAATTCCGCCACCGGGAAATCCTCACGAATAAGTCCCTCGCTGGGCGAGGCCTTTTTGAGTTCGGCAATAATATTAATGGAGTCTTTGCGCTTAAACGGCGCGCCAAAATCCCTCGCGGGCGGCACATCGCCCAACGTGCGCAAAATATCGCGATACGAGAAGCGCTTCTCCTGCTCCTCGGCATCTTTCTTCCGCATTGCGGAAAGTTCTTCCAGGATGTTCATACTACCAACTCCTTCATTTTCTGCAAAGCCTTGCCACTATCAAGGGACTCCATGGCCATCGCCGTGGCCTCCGCAAAACTCTTAGTACCAGCAGCCATAATGGCCATGGCAGCATTTAGAACGGCCATTTCCCGTTTAACACTGCGGTCGGTACCACTCAAAATATCCTCAGTGATTCTTGCATTCACCTCCGGAGTGCCGCCTCTCACCCCATCCACCAATTCTTCATTCTTCATTCTTAATTCTTCATTCTTGACAATACCTTCGTCAAGAATCCACACCTTGGTCGTCCCCCACGGCGTCACTTCGTCCATGTTCCCTTCGCCGCAGAACACCACCGCGCGCTTCGCACCCAGCCGCTTCAGCGCCTCCACATAGAGCTCCGCGACTTCCGGCGAATACACGCCGAGCGCGTGATGCGTTACTCCGGCAGGATTTGTGAGGGGCCCCAACAAGTTGAAGATCGTCCTAAACCCAAGCTTCCTTCTCACCGGCGCCACAAAGCGCATCGCCGGATGACACGCGTTCGCAAAGCAGAACCCAATGCCCTTGTTGGCAATATCCTTTTCAACCTCCGACAAAGTACGCTTCAAATCATACCCGAGCGACCTTAAACAGTCCGCCGAGCCAGACTTGGAGGTAGAGGCAATATTGCCGTGCTTCGCAATCGTCACGCCCGCGCCGGCGGCAATAAATGCTGCCGTCGTCGACACGTTGAAGGTGGAGTATCCATCGCCGCCAGTACCCACAATATCCACAGCGCCTTCAGGTGCGCAGACCTTGACGCACGCCTTGCGCATGGCCTGGGCGGCACTTACAAGCTCATCTACCGTCGGGAGATATCCCTTGTGCGCCAAAAGATAAGCGGTCAAGTCTTCTTCGCTCACTTTGCCGGCAAAGACTTCGTCAAAGTCGACACTTTTTCTCGTGCCGCAGTTCCTGACCGTTTCCAGCCAATTCGCAATCTGCGTGGGACCTTCGGGCGTGCCGACGGACTCGGGATGATACTGCAAGGACTCAATCATCATCGTCTTATGACGAAGGCCCATAATCTCGCCATCCAAAGTCTCGGCGGAAATCTCGAAGCAATCGGGGAGCGTCTCGCGCTCGACCGCGAGCGAGTGATAGCGCATTGCCGCCATCCCCTGCGAGCAGTCCTTAAAGAGGCCCTTGCCATCGTGCTTGATGGGCGAGGTCTTGCCGTGCATAAGTGACTTCGCGTGCACCACTTTGCCGCCGAAGGCCTGCGCAATCGACTGATGCCCGAGACAAATGCCCAAGATCGGCACCTTGCCCGCGAATTCTTTGATGGCCGCCAAAGTGACGCCCGCATTATCCGGACAGCTAGGCCCGGGCGAAAGAACGATGGCGGACGGATTTAATTTCTTAATCCCCTCCACATCGATTTCGTCATTCGTCCTTACTTCCATGTCCGCCCCGAGCGAACGGAAGAGCTGCACGAGGTTGTAGGTGAAGGAGTCGTAGTTATCAATCATTAAAATCATACGAGTTCCTCCGCAAATTTTGCCGCCGCAAAGATGGCTTTCGATTTATTGACCGTCTCCTGATATTCCTTCAAGGGATCAGAGTCCGCCACAATGCCTGCTCCCGCTCTCATCATAAGAGATTTATCCTCTAACACCATGGTGCGAATCACAATCGCAAAGTCCATATCCCCGTTGTACGAGAAGAACCCTGCCGCTCCGCCATAGATGCCGCGCGGCGACTTCTCCAGTTCCGCGATAAGTTCCATCGCGCGCACCTTCGGCGCACCCGACAAGGTGCCCGCCGGAAAGACCGCTTTCAAGAGGTCGAACGCGTCGTACTTTTCATCGAGCTCGCACTTCACGTTGGTAACAAGATGCATCACGTGCGAGTAACGCTCCACGTGCGCGAAGTCCTCTACCTTCACGGTGCCGGTCTTGGCGACTCTTCCCAAATCATTGCGCCCCAAATCGACGAGCATCACGTGCTCGGCAAGTTCTTTGGGGTCGTGCGTAAGCTCCTCTTCGAGCGCGAGATCTTCTGCCTTCGTCTTGCCGCGCGGCTTAGTACCGGCAATGGGCGCGGTGGATGCAACTCCCTTCTCAAGCTTCACAAGTTCCTCGGGCGATGAGCCAATCAAGGTCTTGCCTTTAATCCGCATAATAAAGTTGTAAGGACTCGGATTCACCACGCGGAGCGCGCGATAAAGCTGCAAGCCCGAAATCGTGCACTCGGCCGTGAACTTCTGACTCGGAACAATCTGAATTACCTCGCCATTATAAATCTCTTTCTTGCAGCGCTTGACAATCTCTTCATATTCCTCGGCTTTCATCTCGGGAACGAATGCACCAAGTTTCCCGGGCTTACTAGGCATATAGTGCGCAATCGATTCCAAGGAGAGCATCTTGGAATAAATTTCATTGATACGACACTTGGCCATCTCATACTCGCCCGAGACAATGACAATTGTCACCGTCGACCGCACATGATCGAACATCAAATAGTTGTCATAAATCTCAAACATTGCCGCTCCCAAGGTGGAAACCTTGGGGTTGCCATTACAGGACTCCACATACCCAATTGCGCCGCCCTGAAAGTTCGCGAGCTCCGGTGCAGGCACAAAGTGCCGCCCCTTAAAGATCTCGCGCACCTCTTCGAGGCTGCGCGCGGTCTCGTGTGGGCCAAATCCCAAGTACGAATAGCGTCCGCGCTGTTCGCCGCCTGCAACCGATTCCAAAAGGAACGAATCGGTATCTTCTGCGATGCGCGAAAATGCCGCCACTGGAGTTTCTCTATCAGCCAAAAACTCCTTAAACACCGGCGTGCAACCGCCATTGGCGATGCGCTCCTCAAACTGCTCTCTCGTTAACTCTCTTAACATATTCTTTTGTCCTGATGTGATGCCCCCAAGTGGGCATCTCGCCCTAGGCCTAAAGAAAAAGAGCGGTCGGGGCATGACCCGAACCGCTCTTCCTTCGTTGGAAAAGTAAGGACCTCTTGATCACCAAGCGTAATGCGCGAATGCCTTGTTCGCCTGAGCCATCTTGTGGACGTCATCACGTTTCTTGATGACATTGCCCTGGCCCTGGAACGCATCGGCAATTTCGGCAGCGACGGCCGCAGGCATGCCCATGCCATGACGACCCGACGCGAACTGCGTGGTCCAACGGAGCGCGAGCGAGAGCTGACGATTCGCAGCGATCGGCACCGGCACCGGATAAGTGGTACCGCCGACGCGACGAGTCTTAACCTCGACCTGCGGCTTCATGGTATCGATAGCGGTCGACACAATTTCGAGCGGGTCGGTGAAGACCTTCTCGTCCTTGGTGAACTTGGCCGGATCCTTCTCCGCCATTTCCTTAATCTTATCGATCGCACCGTAAACAATCTTCTCAGCAACCGTCTTCTTGCCGTCCTTCATGATCACGCGGATCATGTGAGCGACGAGTTCGGAGTTGTACTTGGGGTCAAGCGTCACGCGCTTGACAATCGCTTTACCTCTACGGCTCATGGATTACTTCTCCTCTTTCTTCGGCTTCTTCATACCATACTTCGAACGGCTGCGGTTGCGGCCATTCACACCGAGGGAGTCGAGCTTACCACGAACGATGTGGTAACGAACACCAGGAAGGTCCTTCACACGACCGCCGCGAACGAGCACCACGGAGTGTTCCTGAAGGTTGTGACCTTCACCCGGGATGTAGGCGGTGACTTCAACACCAGTCGTGAGGCGCACACGAGCAACCTTACGAAGAGCCGAGTTCGGCTTCTTGGGCGTCATCGTCTTGACGATGAGGCACACACCACGACGCTGAGGGCACGACTTCAACGCCGGCGACTTCGAATGCGTCGCGAGCGGATGACGGCCACCCTTACGAATCAACTGATTAATAGTAGGCATTTAGTTAGTTTTCCTTACTTTTCACAAACTGAGGTATATTATATCATATTTTACCCTATTTTGTCTAGGGGTAAAATTAACTTTTTTTTGCCGCGCATTCATTACACCGCTTACTTCGTGCCGATCTTGATCTGCACGAATCCCGTGCCGCCCGTGGGCTTATCAACCGTGATAACGCCATTCACCGGCGTCGCATCCACGCTCTGCATACCAGTAAGCGACGTGCCCGTCGCGACCGAGTAGCTCAGCCCCGGCTTCACTGTGATCGTGATGTTCTCGGCGTCAGCATCAGTGAGGTCCTCAAGGACATCCCCTTCTGCCGCCTCCTGCACCGCCTCAGCAATCGTTGCCGTCACGACCCACTTGCCGGTTTCAGTATCGTAGGTCGCAGTCTTGGTGAAGTACGACTGATAGGCCTCATCCGTCAAAGTGCCAGCAGAAATTGCCGCCTTGGCATCGTCAGTCTGCGCAACTTCAACACTGGCTGCAACATCCTTCGGATCGGCCGTCGACTCGCCCTCGACCTCAACCGAACCCTCCTCAGGATCGATACCCGTCTCCTTCTCAACGAGCGTACCATTCTTCCACTCATATCCATCAGGCGCAGTCGCGGTGAAGGTGTCGGCCTTGGTGATAACACCATCGCCCACGCCATCGCCAATCGTGATGGAACCATTGAGCGTACCCGCAGTGAGCGTCAAATTGCCGCCCGAGAGCTCAATCGTGCCAGTAATCGTGCCCGTCGTATTAACCGTAATCGAAGGCGTTGTGTAGCTGCCATACTTGCAGACATCGAACGCCACATCGCCAGTTCCCGCCGTAATCGAGGTGGAGCCGGTGAAGCCGACAGTGCCCGAATTGCAGGAGACGACATAGCGCGTCGCAGCGCCGTTGTGTGCGATGTTCTTGCCATCAATCGTCATATCTACGAGCGAAAGGTTGCAGTAGTTCTGAATGAGCATCGCGATGCCCTTCGAAGTGTCGGTCGACGCCCAGGTTAGGTCCTTGTTGGACTCATCGATGTTAATCGTGCCGTTCTTGAAGGTAATCGTCTGGCCAGCCTTGAGCTGGAAGCCGCAGGTCTTGGTGCCCGTCGAGCCAGCGCCCGGATTCTTCACCGTGTAAGTGTATCCGCCAAAGTCCACCGTGAAAGTGATACCCTTATCAATGCTGATACCTTCATTCGTGACATCGCTGAGCAAGGTGATGGTCTCACCATCCTGCACCGCCTCAACTGCCGCCGCAAATGTCTCATACGTGGTGTCGCCAATCTTGGCCACGCCAGTCGCCTTCTCTTCCCACACGCGGATGCCGAAGATGTAGTGATCGGTCTTCGTGGAATTTGCGCCAATCGACACAATCACATCGCCATCGGCATCAACAGTGTAGAAGCGGCCATAGTTAGACGAATCGTCAATATCGGCCTTAGTGGCATTTTTGACACCATCGCTACCAATTGCACTCGAAACGATTTCCACAATCTGCCCAGCCTTGAGGCCCAACACCGCAAAAGTCTTGCGGGTGTTGTACTTATAGAGCGTACGAACACTGTTTAGTGTGTTCACATACCAGCGCACCTTCTCTTCAAGAGCATAGGCAATGAAGTTATCACCATTCTGGTCTTCAGAGAAGTTTATATTATTCCACACGAGCGTGCGATAGTTGGAATCTTCCCCTACAGTAATCGTCTCGCCCCAGCTCGGGCTATTTGCTCCATTCACCCTATCCACAAGATCAATCCACTTGACCGCCTCATACTTCTCAGTATCCATAGCGACCAAAGTGTAGGTGGTCTTATCCGAATCCGTATAACCTTCAGCCGTTGCCCAAGCAGTCACCTTGGTGCCATTGACATAAGGAATCGTGAAATTTACCGCCTTAGCAGCGTCGCAGGTCTGCTCTTCGCCATCGTCAATCGTATACTTGATGACGGGAGTCGGCGCAAGTTCCACGTCCGACTGATCCGCTACCGCAAAGACACGCGCCAAACCCGCGCGACGAATCGACGGGGCAACAAGTTTAACTTCGGTGCCGCCGGTGACAGCAAACTCAGTAGCTTCCGAGTAAAGCGTCTCCTCGCCAACCGTGCGACCGGCCACAACCTTAATCGTACCTGCCGCCGAAGAGGTGTAGGTATTATCTATCATTGCAGTGTAAACCTTGTTGCCACTTTCATCTTCAGTGACCACATAAAGCTGTTCATCCGAAGTGAAGGTATAAACACGATTCACGCCATCAACCTTCGTCATCGCGGCAATCGTCGCCGCGGGAGCGTCAGGCGCAGTGGTCAGCGTATAGGTGGTAGTGCCTGCCTCTTCATCTGCCGCAACATCCAAAAGCGCATACGCAGGAATCGTAATCTCCGGAATCACCACCGCCCCCTCTGCAGGCTCGGCGACATAAGCGATTGCCGTCGGCACCACCAGCTTCGAGCCATTGTTTGGCATCGAAATGG
>R14__coassemble_1756_pt1 | contig 10249 bp, 9 predicted proteins | sample R14__metabat2_high_PE_004 | metagenome-assembled genome bin R14 | reverse complement strand
AGACATACCCACAAACGGGGCAAACCCACTTAGCCATTTTAGTTTTCCTTTCTTGTTATGGTTAAATTATAATAGATATTATATCATATTTCGGTGCACTTTGTCAAGTCAAAGTTACAGCGTCTGACGAAGTTCGCGAATGAAATCACGCGCCTTCGCCGACGGCGAAAGCTGCCGACACGTGTCGAGAATTACTCGCGCTTCCTCGGTTTTACCGAGGTCAATCTTGATCTGCGCCAGGGTGATAAGCGGAATCAAAGACCCCTTGGTGTACGAATCTTTGTCCTTCGTTTTGTCTACCGCCAGCTTAGCGTAACGCTCGGCCTCGGGCAGTTTCTTGAGGTTGCGCAAAGTTTCTGCGAAATCATTGTACGCGGCAATCGGATGTTCCATCGTTGGCGAAGCGAACGCGTTTCTAAAAAGTCGCTCCGCCGCCAAATACTCTCCCTTCGAGCAGGCAATTGAGCCCAAAATCGAATTCGCGGGAATAAAGGTTCTGAATTGCGGCTCGGCAAGAATCTTCTTCGCAATGCCCTCCGCCTCGGCAATCTTACCCTGCTGCATTGCCTCGACCATGCGAGTATTGTTTTCGAGCATTTCGATAACTTCCGCGGACAAATGGAGCTCTTCCCCGCGTGCTTTCAATTCCGCGATGCGTGCCTCGCGTGCCGTCTTCACCTTTTCCAAAAGGTCAATCGGCGTCCTCACGGGGCCCGAAATACGCACCAACAAAGGTCCATGCTGCTGCATGATGGGAGACTTAAGGAGTCGCTCCACATCGCCAATCACCAAATCGCGCTCGCGCTGCTCCGTCTGATACCCCAGGCGCAACATCTCGGACATATTAAGGAGCGCGGACACATTACCGCGGTCAACATCCTCGTAGATACGCTTATAGAGGTGCCACGCGTCCTTCGCATTGCCTTCGTCCTGCAACTTGTTGCCAATCGCATTCGCCTCAAAAGCCATGCGCCGCCTCAAGAGCTTACCCATCGCTTCGCCGCGCACATCCAAGAAGCGCTCAATCGCTTTCCAGCGCGCATTCCAACGCTCAAGCGTATCGACGACAAGGATGCGACTCGGGTACTTTCGCGCAATCACTTCCGCAAGCGAACTCTGTGAAATCATCGCCGCTGCTGCAATATCCGCGTCATCTGGAAAGGCATCGACATTCGGCTTATGTGCACCATAATAATCGAGTTCATCGTCCACAATACCCGCGTACACCACAAAGCGGTCTCCGGCGGACTCAATAAGGCCCTGAGCATAAACTGCCGTCACATAGCCCCGGCGATACTGATGATACGTAATCGAGAAGCAAAAGAAGAAAAACGCGAGTACCATCGTACCCCAGGCGGCAAAATGCCCCCACTTGTCCGCGAGTTTCGAAAGCTTAATAAAACCTGCCTTACGAATAATACGAATCAAGATAAGATTTAGAACATATACAAACACCACTGCGCCGGCGAGCCAAAATGCCATCGGACGACCCTGCGTCGCGAGACGCCACACCGTCGGCATAAACGTAAAGAATACGCCAAAGGCAATGCCCACGCGCCAGCCAAAGTGCATATACGCGCCATGCGCCACCAAACCTGCCGCCACCGCCAGGAGCGGAATTGTATAGTGATTAAGATGAATTGCCGGATAAGCATGACACGCGGTAAAGACATACCACACCAAAGTCGCCAAAGTGATGCCCACGAAAACAAGGAGTGCTCTTAAATTGCTCATGATTTTATCCTACTACGAGTTCTTCGACGGGGAAACGAATATGACGAATCATTTCGCGGTCGCCAATCATCATAACGACTGAGAGCGCTCCCAGTCGTCCAATGAACATCGCGACCATAATGCAAATCTTGCCGGCGAGCGATAGCGAAGCTGTCGTGTCGCCCATCGAAAGCCCCGTCGTCGTAATCGCCGAGACAGCCTCGAATACAAGCGCGTCCGTGGAAAGATGCGAGCCATCCTCGGTCACCAAGAGGATGCCCGTCACTACCACGATAAAGGTAGAAATCGCCATAAAGATGACGATTGATTCGCGCACGATTTCATTTGGAATAACGCGCTTGCGAATAATTGTTTCCGTATCACCACGGCACAAGGCACAGAGCGTGTAGACAAGCACAGCACACGTCGTCACCTTCACACCTGCCGCCGCAGAACCCGGCGCACCGCCGATAAACATCATCACCTGATAAATAAGGCGAGTAATCGGTCGCACACTCTCCGTGGGGATAATCGAAAATCCACAAGTTCTCGGTGTCACTGCCTGATAGAAGGAAATATACAGCTTCTTCAAGAGGGGCATTCCACCCAAAGTGCCGCCCCACTCGCAAATGAGAAACGCCGCCCAAGTGACGAGCAAAAGAAGGATTGTCATGTGCAGGACGACGCGCGTCTGGAGCGACAGGTGCGAACGACGATGGAACTTGAAGGTGAAAAGGTTAAAGAGCACCATAAAGCCCATCGAGCCCAAAATTGTCTCCAATGCCATCACCATCACTACCGCCGGCTGATTGGCAAAGCCAAGAAGCGAATCGGGATAAAGCGAAAAGCCCGCGTTACAAAAGCCCATCACTGAAAAGAAGATGGACTCATATACATTTCCCAAGCTCAAATAGAGGAGTCCCGCGCCAATCGTTTCAAAGGCTAGCATCGACCCGATCACCCAGCAAATAAGCGACTTTACACCCTTCACCTGTTCGACGCCATACGCATTCATCAAGGAGAATTCGGACGAAAGTGACAAACGCCGCCCAATCGCAATCAAGAGAAACGTGCCGCACATCATCAAGCCCAAGCAGCCGAATTCCACGAGAATCAAAAGTACAATCTGCCCATAGATATTGAAGGCACTACCAATGTCCACCATTGAAAGTCCGGTCACACACACGGCCGAACAAGCGGTAAACAAAGACGAGAGCCAATCGCCCCACTGGCCATTCGCCCGACAAAACGGCGTAGCCAATATGACAGCTCCAATCGCAATCAGCGCGAGGAAGCTATACGCAACGGAGAAGTAAGATCGAGACTTCATAAAGTAAGCAAAGTGGGACCGCCATAATTATCTGCGAGAGCGGATCTGGCGGCGTTAAGATCATAGAAAGGACGAAAGCGATCACAATCGCAAAGCGCCGCCCCTTACTAAGTCCCTCGGGCGTCACTACACCAAAGAGTCCCAGCACAAAAATGATAACCGGCAACTGAAAGACTAATCCAAAGGCAATAATCGTTTTAAGTGCAATCTCGATATACCCTTCAATCCTAATCGTCTCTACCGGCAACCCCACCCAGCGATTAATCGCCTGAAATGCCGTCACCACCAAGGGCAGCGTCTGCGAGTACGCAAGATACACGCCCACCGTGAAAAGGCAGGTGCCCGCGACAAGAATGGAAAGGATGATTACTTTTTCTTTCTTGGTGAGCGCGGGGAAAATAAACTTCAAGATTGCGTAGACGATAAAGGGAAACGCCAGCCCGCTTCCTGCCCACATCGCAATGGACATAATGGTCGAAAATCCGCTCGTCAAATCGAGCCCCTGCAACAGCCCCTCATTACTTGCCGCCGGCGACTTGATAAACGCCAAGATTTGCGGCGAGAAAACTCCCGCCACAATAACGCAAATTGCCCATGCTATCGCCCCGAAGACCAGTGCACTTCTAAGTGCATTCAGGTGCGCCAGCAAAGGCAAGTCAGGATCATTCCGGGAATTTGCGTTCTGCATTTTCGCCGTTCTCTTGTCTCGTCAACTCCTGTTCCATATCGAAGAGCTCGCGCTTGAAGCCCTCCGCAAATCGCTGGAAGCGGGCATAATAACGCCCCAGCGACCTGATTACTTTCGGCAGGTTTCTGGGGCCTACGACTATAAGGACAACGACGAGCAGCACCAGCCACTCGCCGCCGCCAACACCACTCAGCATTACTTAGTCGTGTAGATACCGAACTCGCCACGACGATTCGCTGCCCAAGCAGCTTCGCTGTGACCGGGATCGGCCGGCTTTTCTTCGCCATAGCTGCGGGTCTGAATACGCGAAGCATCAATACCCGACGAAACCATGTAGTTGCGAATGATAATCGCGCGGTTTTCACCGAGCGAGAGGTTGTACTCGTTCGAGCCGCGCTCGTCGCAATGACCCTCGACGACCACGACACGCTCAGTACGCTCGTTGAGGTGCTGCACCACGGCGTCAATCTTGCCGAGCTCGCTACCCGGGACGACGGTCGAGTCAAAGCCAAAGTACACCGGCGTGAAATTCACATCCGTGCACTTCGCGTACATATCCTCGAAACGCTTTTCGCCCATCAAGTCATCGATGTTGCCCTGCTCAGCGCCATTGATGTCACTCATGGCGTTCGGATCATCCGCCGCACCACCATTCATACGCGCCTTGTTATACTTGCAACCCGTCAAAGTGAGCGCGGCCGCAACGAGAACCATAACTGTGGAAAGCTTCATGCTTTACTCCTTATTGTTGTTAGATTATCTATATTATACCATATCTTGTGTTATTTTGTCAAGGGGGAAATTTCAAATTATCATTCCTCCTCCTTGCAATACTTCAAAAGCTCGTCCATCCTAGATAACTTCGCGTTATAGCTGGACTCTTTGAGTTTCCCGAACCCAAACGTGCAGAATGCGCCCTTCACGCCCGCGTTCCTCGCGCACTCCATGTCTGTCCAACTGTCGCCCACCATCCAGTCGTGGCTCGTCACTCTATGCCCTCTCATCCTGGCGGCGCACTCTCTTAGCGGCTTCGCGCTCGGCTTCATCTCGTCGCAATCGCCTCCCGCAATAACCGCGTTTCCAAAGAATCTCGCGAACCCAAAATGCTCCAAAATGGCGTGGGTCGCAAAATTCGGCTTCGCCGTATTAACTCCGAGCATCCACCCGCGATCCTTTAGCTCTTCCAAGGTCCGCCTCACCCCCGGATAAGGCTCACACGTCTCCAGCATATGCTCGCCATAGTGCGAAAAGAAAATCTTTTTAACCTCCTCGCTACTTACTTCCGGTATCGCATGCGCCAACAAATAATTCGCACCCTGCCCCACGTGCACCAGCACATCTTCTACCGGCAACTCCTCAAGTCCCAAATCCCTTCTTGTATGGTTCACAGTTGCCGCCAGGTCTCTCCTGGTGTCAAACAGCGTCCCATCCAAATCAAAGAAAACCGCATTCATTCCGGCTTCTTACCAAGATAGATCTTGTTCTCGTTGCCATCGATCAAACGCTTGATGTTTGACCGATGTTTCCACACCACCAGCACTGCAATCAACGTAATCAAGATCGCCTGCGGCAAATCATGATACCCGGCACACCCGAGAACAGGCACCCACACCATCACGCCCAAAAATGTCGCCGCCGTGCAGCTCCCTAGCGAAATATAATTCGAGCACGCGAAAACGACCGCAAAAACGAGAAAAGTGACGCCCGACAAAGCCGGCACCAACCCAATAATCATGCCAAATCCCGTCGCAACCCCTTTGCCGCCCTTAAACTTCATATACGGCGTGAGCATATGCCCCACCGCGCACATCACACCCACCGCTAAAGGCAACCAAGTAGGCAAAGTCCCGGTGTCACCAGTCTGGAAAGCGGGTATTCCTGCCCGCGCAATCAACACCGGAATCATTCCTTTAAGCATATCCAGCACCAGCGCCAAAATTCCCCACTTCTTACCGACGGTCCTGAACACATTCGTAGCACCAATATTGTGCGACCCGACCGTGCGCACATCCACGCCGCGCATCCTGCCAATCAAAAATCCAAATGGAATACCACCAATAAGGTATGCAACCAGTAACCAAACAACGATATTCATGCATGATCCTTTCCTATAAATTCGCAAGGTGCCTTCCTGGCGCACAAGCCTTGCACAAATCTTATCCCGTAGCAAACGTGCGACGCGAACACTCCTGCCGCCGTCATCACCCACGTCACCGGATTAAAACTAAAAGTGGTAATAGTTAAGAGTATTGCATATAATCCGTAAAGTGGCCACAGCCACTTTATCGCCACGAAGCCCACCACGAAGCAGGTGGGCACGAAATAGCTTGCGTGCAAGCTATTGCTAGGATACCGCTTGCAGAAATACCCGCGATGAAACGCGTATCTCCCCAGCTGTCTTAAGTGCGCGCCAAACAAGGCGCGCCGGTGGTGATACACCACCACCCACGGATCGTAAATGATGCGATACCCCGCATCAATAATATCCTTGCACAGCAAGGTATCTTCGCCCGGCCAGAAATCGGTGCGATAGCCACCGAATTTCTCGAGCACATCTTTGCGCACGAACAAGTTGCAGCTCGGATAATCATCCACGTCTTTCCGCACTCCGCCCGCACGATAGCGATAGCGATAGTTGCCCGAAACGAGGATATTGTCGTACACTCTGCCGCCCAACCTCGCAAGCCCCGAATCTCCCGGCGGCGTAATCCCCGGACCACCCAACGCCCCAATCTCCGGCTCAGAAAAGTACTTGACCGCATACTCCAGCCAATGTGCATCCGGGTACGCATCGTCATCAATAAACGCGACAATCTCCCCCTTCGCCCGCTTGATTCCCAGGTTGCGCTTTTCAGCTGGTCGCGCTTTGCCGGTCACTTCGTCCGGAAGGACGATTACTTCGTAATTCTCATACGTCTGCGCCTTAATTGCCGCCAAGCACTCCTCGAGCATCCAACTACTCTTCGGACACGCAATCACAATACTCACCATCGGCTCATGATCAAGTGGCCTCGGCGCCATCGCCTTCGCATAATATTTAAGGACTCTCAAACGATAAAACACCGCGAGTGAATCTCTCGCCATGTCATACACCGTCCGTGGCTTCAACGCCCCGAACTTATTCTCGAACTTGATAACTACCGGCGCTTCGCTAATCTTCGCGCCTCTCGCGGCGGCAATTGAAAGTAGCTCCAAATCAAACGCGTACGTCTTAACGAGCATCCTTGCCAGTGCCGGTCCCAAATGCTCGCGCTTAAAAAGCTTCATCCCGGTCTGAGTATCGGAAATCTTAATCCCGATAAACATCCTAACCAAGGTAAAGTACGCCCAGCTGACAATCCTTCGATGCCACGGATACTTCACCACACTTCTTTTATGTCGCTTACTCCCGCAAACAATATCGCTCCCATTCTTGATCATCGAATCGAAGAAATACGGCGTCTGCTTGGGATTAATATCCAAATCCCCATCCAACAACAAAATATATTCACCAGATGAAGCAGCAAAACCAGCTCTGAGGGCGGCACCTTTACCACCATTTCGCTTGCAAATGACTGGCTTAACCACTACACAATCGTAGGGGTGGGCTTCAGCCCTCGCCGCACTCTCCAGTATCTGTGCGGTGCCGTCTGTTGAGCCATCATCCACCGGGATGATCTCAACCCTAAGCCCATGCTTCTCATACAACTCCGCTACAGCCCTGAGATTCGCCTCAACCTCGCTCGCGAGGTTATACATCGGCAAAATGACGCTGAGACGACCGTTGCCGATCGTCTCTCGCGCCTGTTGCCAAAGTTTCTCTTTATATGTCACTTATTTCCTAAGGGCAGCCTGTGCCGCTGCGAGACGTGCAATCGGCACGCGATAAGGCGAGCAGCTCACGTAATTGAGCCCAATCTTGTGGCAGTATTCAACGCTCGTCGGATCGCCGCCGTGCTCACCGCAAATACCGCAGTGAATCTTCGGACGCGTCGCCTTGCCTTCCTTGACCGCCATCTCCATGAGCTTACCTACGCCCGTCTGATCAAGCTTGGCGAACGGATCGTTCTCATAGATCTTGTGGTCGTAGTAAGCGGTCAGGAACTTGCCCGCGTCATCGCGAGAGAAGCCGAACGTCATCTGAGTAAGATCGTTCGTACCGAAGCAGAAGAACTCCGCTTCTTCCGCGAGTTCGCTCGCAATCAAAGCTGCGCGCGGCACCTCGATCATCGTGCCAACCTCGTAGTTGAGCTTCACTTCTGCCGCCTGAATTTCCTCGTTCGCGACATGAACGACGATATCCTTGACAAACTTGAATTCCTTCACATCGCCCGTCAAAGGAATCATAATTTCCGGACGAACATTCCAGCCTTTGTGACGCTTCTGCACATTGATGGCGGCACGAATAACCGCCTTCGTCTGCATCACGGCGATTTCCGGATACGTGACGCACAAACGGCAGCCACGATGTCCCATCATCGGATTGAATTCCTTGAGGCCATCGACGATGTCCTTGATGCGCGACAAAGGCTTATGGCATTCCTTCGCAAGGAGCGCCATCTCCTCCTCAGTGTGCGGCACGAATTCATGGAGCGGCGGGTCGAGGAAGCGGATTGTCACCGGCTGACCATCCAAAGCCTCAAAAAGCTGCTCAAAGTCGTCCTGCTGGAACGGAAGAATCTTGTTGAGGGCGAGCTTACGCTCTTCCACTGTATCCGCGCAAATCATTTCGCGGAACGGCGTAATGCGACTCTGCGAGAAGAACATGTGCTCAGTGCGGCAAAGACCAATGCCCTCGGCGCCCAATTCGCGCGCCTTGCGCGCGTCGCGCGGAGTATCCGCGTTCGTACGCACTTTGAGTCGACGGAACTTGTCCGCCCACATCATAATGCGACCAAACTCGCCCGCGATCGTCGCATCCACCGTCGGAATGAGGCCATCGTAAATATTACCGGTCGAGCCATCAATCGAGAGCCAATCGCCCTCCTTGAACACTTTGCCGCCCAAGACGAACTTCTTGTGTTCTTCGTCCATATTGATGTCCTGGCAGCCCGACACACAGCACTCGCCCATGCCACGCGCGACTACTGCCGCGTGAGACGTCATGCCGCCACGCACTGTGAGAATGCCTTCCGCCGCCTTCATACCCTCGATATCCTCGGGCGAAGTTTCGAGGCGCACCAGCACCACCTTTTCGCCGCGCGCCTTCCAGGCCTTCGCGTCTTCCGCGTTAAAGACGATGCGTCCGCACGCAGCGCCCGGGCTCGCAGGCAAGCCCTTGCCCTTCGGCTCAGCCTTCTTAAGGGCCACAGCGTCAAACTGCGGATGGAGTAAGGTATCGAGGTTTCTGGGGTCAATCATGAGGACTGCTTCTTCCTCGGTGCGCATTCCCTCGTCCACCAAGTCGCACGCAATCTTAAGTGCCGCCTTCGCAGTACGCTTACCATTACGCGTCTGGAGCATGAAGAGCTTCTTGTTCTCGATCGTGAACTCCATGTCCTGCATATCGCGGTAGTGCTCTTCCAAGGTCTTGCAGATCTTCTGGAACTGCTTAAAGACGTCCGGCATCACATCCGCCATCTTCGTAATGGGCATCGGCGTACGAACGCCCGCGACCACGTCTTCGCCCTGCGCATTCATGAGGAATTCGCCCATCAGCTTCTTTTCGCCGGTCGCCGGATCGCGCGTAAACGCGACGCCAGTACCCGAGTTGTTGTTGAGGTTGCCGAACGCCATCATCTGCACATTGACCGCCGTGCCCCAGCTGTACGGAATATCGTTGTCGCGACGATACACATTGGCGCGCGGATTATCCCACGAACGGAACACGGCCTTAATGGCCTCAAAGAGCTGCTCCTTCGCGTCAGTCGGGAAGTCCTTGCCAATGGCCGACTTGTACTCGGCCTTGAACTGCGTGGCCAAGGCCTTCAAATCTGCCGCCGTAAGTTCCACGTCCTGCGTGACGTGCTTCTTCGCCTTCATCTTGTCGATAAGAACTTCAAAGTGCTTCTTGCCCACTTCCATCACGACGTCCGAGAACATCTGGATGAAGCGACGATAGCAGTCCCACGCCCAACGCGGATTCTTCGTCTGCTTCGCGAGCGAGTTGACGACCGTCTCATTAAGTCCGAGGTTAAGGATGGTGTCCATCATGCCCGGCATTGACGCGCGAGCACCCGAGCGCACGGAGACCAAGAGCGGATTCTTCGCGTCGCCGAACTTCTTGCCCGCCGACTTTTCGAGGCGGTCAATATATTCCATGATCTGCGCTTGGATATCGTCCGCGATCACCTTGCCATCGTCATAATAGCGCGTACACGCCTCTGTCGAAATCGTAAAGCCCTGCGGCACCGGGAGTCCAAGCCCTGCCATCTCCGCGAGATTGGCACCTTTGCCGCCCAACAATTCACGCATATTCGCATTACCTTCGGTCTTTCCCGCGCCGAAGAAATACACATACTTCTTAGTTGCCTGCTTGCTCATTCTTATTTCTTTCTTTTTTCTTGACTATTATTTTTCCTGATTATGATATATTATAC
>R14__coassemble_1745_pt1 | contig 10323 bp, 9 predicted proteins | sample R14__metabat2_high_PE_004 | metagenome-assembled genome bin R14 | reverse complement strand
CTACCCCACCGCCTGCCGCCGCAAAGGCATCGAAGGCACCGTCACCTTGCACATCCTCGTCGGCACCGTAGTTCAGGCCGAGGTCATCACCTCCTCGGGTAACGAACTCCTCGATAAGGCGGCAGTTGAAGCCGCCGAGCGAGCGAGTTATTCGTCAATGGGCGAATTAACGCTTAGCGTGGAGTTCCGCCTCCGCTAAGCGCACCGACGCCATCGCATCCTTAGTATAAAAGTCCGCCCCGATTTCTTTCGCGTAATCCGCGGTCAAGACTGCGCCGCCCACAAAGACCTTGATGGTCGTGTCGGTCGCTTTTAGCTGTTTAATGGTCTCCGCCATTGCCTTAACTGTCGTCGTCATCAGTGCGGAAAGTCCCACCAATTTCGAGCCCGCCCGAACTGCCGCCGCCACAATCTCTTCCGGCGGCACATCGCGGCCTAAGTCTATCACATTAAATCCGTAGTTCTCCAAGAGTGCCCGAACAATGTTCTTGCCGATATCATGAATATCGCCTTTCACCGTGGCAATGATGATAGGCGGCGTGCTCGGGGATCCTGCCCTACCGGTCATCGCTTTACGAATCACTCCAAACGCATCACCGGCGGCATCGGCGCTCATCAAAAGTTGCGGCAGGAACAAAGTCCCCTTCTCAAACCCCTTACCCACTTCCTCCAGCGCCGGCACAATCTCGCTATCGATTATGGATAACGCCTCCACTCCACTTTCCAGCAACTCACCCGCTAGCCTCTTCGCATCCTCTCGTAACCCTCGCTTGATGGCACTTTTTAATCCCGCCCGGTATTCCGGGGAGGGCGCCTGAAGGAGCTCCTGGGCCGAGTTCGCGGCGCAATGGTCTATCCATTTTAAACAACCTGGGTCTCGATTGTAAAGTACATCATAAGCGAGTGGATCGTCACACTCGGTCGAGGCGAGCGGATTATAAATTGCCGCCGACAGCCCCACCTTCTTGCACGCTTGATACATCGCCGCATTAAGCGCAGGACGATTGGGGAGCCCAAACGAAACATTGCTGACACCCAAGACCGTGTTCACCTTAAACTCTTCGGTAAGCCGTCTCACCGTCTCAATCGTAACCTGGGCGGCATTTGGCTGGGCGGATACGGCGAGCGTCAAAGCATCGAAAACAAAGTCGTCTTTCGTAAAGCCATACTTCGCACCTTCATCCAAGATCTTCTGCGCAATCGCGAGTCGCCCTTCAACGGTATCCGGAATGCCCTTCTCGTCCAAACATAAGCCGACGATAACGCCGCCATACTTTTTGACAATCGGAAAGACAGCATCCATCGACTCTTGCTTTCCGTTCACCGAATTGACCATCGCCTTACCATTCACATGGCGAAGCGCGCGCTCGAGTGCGACCGGGTCAGAGGTGTCGATTTGTAAAGGTGTCGTGGTAATCCCCTCCACGGCGGCAATCACTTTGTCGAGTGTCGCAGCTTCATCAATCCCAGGCACACCGCAGTTGACATCCAAAATTTGCGCACCAGTATCAATCTGGTTAACCGCCTCGCGCAAGACATACGCGAGGTCACCAAGTTTCAGCGCCTCCTTAAGCTTCTTCTTACCCGTAGGATTGATGCGCTCGCCAATGATAGTACCTTGGTAAGACTTTAAAGAAATCGTCTGTGCTCCAGACGAGATTATAGTTTGGTTTTTGCCATGTAGAGGTGTAGAGGTGGAGAATGCCTGTGTGAATTGATGCAGCGCCGCAACATGCAATGGGGTTGTACCACAGCAGCCGCCAATAATAGTTGCACCCGCTTGAACAATCTCACGCATCTGGGCGGCAAACTGTGGTGGCGTGACCGTAAAGACTGTCTTGCCATCAATAACCTGAGGTAGTCCCGCGTTCGCCTTGACGATAATTGGTTTCGAGGAAACGGCGGCAAGGCGCTTGACGAGCGGCAAGAGCTGATCGGGGCCAAGGCCACAGTTAAAACCATACGCCTCAACATCAAGGCCCTCTAACAGATTCGCCACGCACTCCACACTTGCGCCGGTTAAGAGCGTGCCATTTTCCTGCATCGCCACCGTCGCATAAATTGGAAGTTTACTATTTTCTTTTGCCGCCAGGACAGCACACTTGAGTTCTTTTAGATCGGTCATCGTCTCAATGACAATGAGATCTGCATCTTTGCCCGCTTTCACTCGGGCGGCAAAATGATTGTAGCATTCATCAAAGGTCATGTCGCCCATCGGCATCATGAGTCTACCGGTAGGAGCTAAATCAAGAGCAACCTTCTTTCCTGTCTTCCGCGCAATTTGAATTGCGGGAGCAATGTACTCCACATCCGCGCCGAAAGTGTTCGCGTAAATAATATCTGAGCCGGCGTCTACATACGACTGATGAACTGCCGCCACCTCTTCAGGATGCGTCACATTCCACTCCGCCGGCTTTTCGCCGGGTTTAAGTCCACGCTTCTGCAACTCGGTGCCGAAGCCACCATCCAGATAAGTTAAGCTTTTTGACATATGGCCGTTACCGACTTTGTGGGCACGAGTAAAAAGTCCGAAGTGAGCGAGACCCCAATCTTATGGGTGGCGTCAGTCGCTTCCAAAATCTCCTTCGAGAGCGACAGCGGCATCGTGCCATAACCAGGAGACTTACGATGTTCAAGGGACGCGGACACTCCTGTCCGCGCTTGCGCTTCCAGGGCATCCATTGTTACTTCAATTGCCGCCGCGCCAATTGCCTGCGCCAAAAGATTGTCGGTCGCGGAAAGAACCGCGAGCTTCCGCTGCCAACGATCAAACTCCGCGCCGATTGTGCCAACGAGATAAACCTTTGTCTCCGTCTCTTTCCATATCGACTTCGGCTGAATGGGCGCAAGCGCAATCAACTCTTCAATTCGCTTCGAAAGCTCCGGCGGCACTTCGTCGAGCTTGCCGCGATAGCCCGCGTAACGCAAAATCTCAGTGCGCGGTAAATCCATTTTTCAAGGCGTCAATTCGATCTTCAAGCGAAGGATGTGTGGACCAAATGGACGCGTGCTTGCCTTCGGCAATACCCATCGCCTTGAGGGAATCCGGCAACACTCCAGGACGCAAATGACCGAGTCGCTCCAGCGCGGCAATCATTGGGAATGGCGAACCGAGCAATCTTGCCGACCCGGCATCGGCGGCATACTCACGCTTGCGCGAATACGCAAAGACGACGAGCGATGCCAAAATGCCCAGCACCGTCTGCAACACCATCGTCACCAAAAAATACACCCCACCATTTCCACTGCGGCGACGATCCTCACCCTTCCCCGCATTCGCAATTACGTACGCAATCGCGCGCGAGAAGAAAATGACAAATGCATTGAGTACGCCTTGTACGAGCGTCAGGGTTACCATATCGCCATTCGAGACATGCGACATCTCATGTCCCAAAACAGCACGAAGTTCCTCCTTCGTCATTTGCCCCATAATATCCGTCGAGACCGCAACGAGCGCGTGGTTCTTGAACGCTCCAGTCGCAAACGCATTGGCGGCACCGGGGTAAATCGCCACTTCCGGCGTCGCCACATTCGCCTGACGCGCCAAGTCCTCTACGGTCGCAACGAGCCAACGCTCCGCTTCGCCTTCAGTTCCATCAATCGTCTTCGCGCCACACGCAAACTTGGCCATCGGCTTGGAGAGTAAAAGCGAAATGAATGCGCCAATTATACCGTACACAAAGGCGAAGATTGCAAGCTCCGCGTAGTCCGCGCCAATAAGTTCACTTAAGTTGGCACCGAGAAGATTGCAGAGGAAAAACGAGATTATCGACAGCGTAAAAAGTACTGCGATATTCGTAACGAGAAAAAGAAATACGCGTTTCATTATTTCACAAATCCGTTAATGATTTCAACCGCCTGCTTAAGTGCATTGCCGCGATGCGAGATGGCGTTCTTCTCTTCGGGTTTAAGTTCGGCAAAGGTTTTGGTAAAGCCATCGGGGACGAAGAGCGGATCATAACCAAAGCCGCCCGCACCCGCTTCTTCAGTTAGAATACGCCCCGGACACATTCCCTCGGCCACGTGTTCGCCACCCTTGGGGTCAATAAGTACAATCGCACAATGGAACGCCGCCTTGCGATTAGTGACGCCAATCATATTCTTCAAAAGTAACGCGTTGTTTTTAGGCGTGTTTCCATCCTCACCTGCATAGCGCGCACTCAACACGCCGGGCGCCCCGTTCAAGGCATCAACACTAAGTCCCGAGTCGTCCGCCATCACCCACGCGCCCGGATGCTTGGGCGCAATCGCCCGCGCCTTAATGCGCGCATTCCCCACAAACGTTGTCTCGGTCTCTTCTGCCGCCGAGTCTTCGCCAACTACTTCCCACTCGGGAAGAATCTGCCCGATCTCGCGCAGCTTGTTCTTATTATGTGTAGCTACTATTATCCTATTCATAGGATAATATTATATCATATTTCAGAAAGAAATGCAAGCAGAAATCGCACTTTAGATTAAGATGCGCCAATCTGCTAAAGTCTGCCATTGATAAGTGGCATCCTTCAATTCGTCATCAGAGCCATAACCCCAAAGTGCCGCCGCCGAATCAAGGCCGTTCGCCGCCGCGCCATCAAGATCATGCTTCCTGTCCCCCACCATCAACACTCTCCCCCTCTCCACCTCTACATGGCCCAATCCATACTTAATAATATCGGCCTTGGCCGACCGCTTCTCGTCCATCGTCGCGCCGAAGACGCCGTCAAAATATTTACCCAGATCGAAATGCCGCACAACTTCATTCGCCATCGGCTCGGGCTTGCCGGTCGCGATGTAAAGCTTAAGCCCCGCGTCTTTCATTGCCGCGAGTTCCGCTTCCACGCCGGCGAAAACCTTATTCTCGTAAATGCCGGTCTTTTCAAAATACTCGCGATAGACATGCAAGGCGTGCGTCGCTTCGTCCTTCGTCATGCCATCGAACTTCATGTACGAATTAATAAGCGGCGGACCCACATACTTATAAAGGTCCGCGCGCTCATGCTTGGGCAGCCCAAGCTTATTGAATGCGTACTCGAGCGAGTTTAAGATGCCATCTGCCGAATCGGTAATGGTTCCATCAAGATCGAAGAAGATGGCATCGTAATTCATTAGCCAAGCCAAGTCCAGAAGTAGATGTATGCGCCCACCACCGCGCTAACAACCGCAATCGAGGCGACAATATCAATCCAATTCCAACTTTCGCGGTTCTCCTTCTTGAACTCGGGATCAAGTCCGGCGAACGTGAGGTTCTTGATATTAACTTCCGCAGGCGCGGGAGCAGTCAAAGACGAAACGATTACAATCGCAATAGAAACAAAAAGTAAAATACCGGAGAAGTACAAGTCCTGAATAAGCGCGTATCCTTCCGCGCCAGGGCAAATCGCATTAAGAAACAACTTGAACATTCCAAGCACAAAGCCGAGCGAAAGTCCCCAGGTTGCACCCCGGAGATTCATTCGCTTCCAGAAGAGGCCAAGGATAAACACTGCAACAATCGGCGGCGCGAGGAACGACTGCACTGCCTGAATGTACTGATAAAGACCACCGGACGATATTGCCTTCATTATCGGAAGCCACAGGAGGCCCAAGGCAGTCATAATCACCGTGGTCATACGACCAATCGCCACCAACTTGGTCTGCGATGTTTCCGGTTTAAGTTTTTGATAAATATCCACCGTAAAGAGCGTCGAGACCGAGTTGAAAAGCGACGCGAGTGACGACATCAGCGCGGCAATCATACCCGCCACCACAAGTCCACGAAAACCAATCGGGAGCAGATTTTGTACGAGCGTCGGAAACACCTTATCGCCATCAATCTGCTTGACGCCATTCACCATCTTAAACATGGTGTCCTGCATTGCTACGCCATTGATAGTCACATTGTTCTGCCAGAGCGCAAAACCCAACATGCCGGGAACGAGGAAAAGAAACACCGGACAAAGCTTCAACGCTGCGCCCCACATTGCACCTCGACGCGCATTCGTCAGATTCTTGGCGGCGAGCGTACGCTGAACGATAAACTGGTCGGTGCACCAATACCAAACACCAATCGTCACCGAAGCAATTGCCACGCCGAGCCACGGAAAAGCCTTATGGCTCAGTGAGTGCCAAAGTCCAAACTGCTCAACATTGCCGGTCGACTTAATAGTCTGCTTTAAAACCGCCCAACCATCACCAATCGACTGCGCCGTCGCACCGTCAATTTGCACACCCGAATGACCAAGATGATAAAGCGCGAACGCGGTCACCGACAAAGTACCGGCAAGAATAATACCCGTCTGAACAAGATCGGTATAAACAACGGCGGAAAGCCCGCCAATTGAAGAATATACACCCGCCAAAATCACCGTAGAAATAGCCCCAATCCAAAACGAGGTAATCGTAGTGCCGCCAATCGTAAGCTGAACTTCCGGCATCATCACTTCAAAGAATAGCGCGCCCGCAAACACGGTCACGGAAATCTTGGTCAGCACGTATGCCGCCAAGGAGACAAGCGACAATATCCAACGCGCCCGCGCACCAAAACGGCGCTCAAGAAATTCCGGCATCGTCGAAACGCCGCTCTTGTAATAAAAAGGCAGAAACACCCAGCTCATCATGATAAGCACCCAGGATTGGAATTCCCAATGTGACTGTGAAAGCCCGCCGGCAGCACCGGAACCAGCAAGACCAATCAAGTGCTCCGAGCCAATATTCGCCGCAAAAATAGATGCACCAATCGCCAACCAACCAACCGAGCGCCCCCCGAGAAAGAGATCTTCTTCCGACTGAATCTTATTACGCTTCATGGTGAAGATCACCACTCCGGCCAAAAGGCCAAAGTAGCCAAAAATCATCAACCAGTCAATCCAAGTTAGCATTTTATTAGTTCCTTTCTTATGATATACTGATATTATATCATAAAAACAAAAACTTTGCACCTACCCTTTTGGGTAATCATGTTTTTTAGGCAATTGCTAAATATGGCTTTCCACAGTGCTGACACACCGCGCCCGCATGAAGATGCGCACCGCAATTCGGGCAACGATGTTCCAACACTTCTCCGCACCTTGCGCAGAACTTGCCGCCCGCCGGGTCGCACTCCTCCCTGTGCGGCTCGGCAAACTGCCGACCGCCAACTTCATAACGATGGTTCGAGGGACAATCGGGATTTGGACAAAAGCCCGAATTCGGACTATTGATTATCACCGAACGCAGCTGATCGTCCGTTGATACCACGTGGTCTGGCTCAAGCGATACTTTGAACTTGGCGGCAAACTTCTCGATTACCTCATCATTCAACTTTGTGCCATCGCCCTGCTCAAACATGGAAATCGCCGACTGCTTGCAGCCGAGTTCGGCGGCAAGTGCGGTCTGCCCCACGCCTGCAGCCTTGCGCGCATCGCGGAGCTTGAAACATACTTCTCTACTAAGGTTCTTCACTTCTATCAACTCTCTAACTATTTATCAACAAGAGGGTATTATATCATTTTATAATATCAACTGTCAAGGGTAAAGTTATCAACATTTGTTGATATTAAGTTGATAACTTTAGTACGTTCTAGTGATAATCTCGCTGATAAGTAAGAGTTTATCACCTTCTTTGTACTTTATTCCATATTTATCGAGTTCGTTGATAACCGTACCCGTCAAGACGTTATGATTCTCCTGAAGGAACTTCTCCAACGCCGCGCGCTTCTTCTGGAGGTTCCCCGTGGGCTCGTTCGCGACGAGCACACTTTCGAGGATTTGCGCCCGGCGAAGGCGTCCTTCGGCTTCCGCCTTGTCCTTTGCCTCGCGAATCGCATCAATCACATGGTCGCGCGTTTCACCAGGAAAACGATCCGGCACTTCCACATCGCGGTCGAGAATCGCGAGCGAGTTGGGATTGCGCTCCTGAGTATCAAACTCACGCGTCTCCAACTGCGCAATCTGAATCTTAAGCGCCTTAATCTCTGCCTTGTAGGCATTAAGCTCCGACTTGAGGTCGCCGACCTGGCGCTCAAGATTATCCTTCTGCGCACTCGTCGCCTTGAGAATCGCGTCCTTCATCGAAAGTTCCTTGCGCGCCTCGGAAAGTTCCTCCGAGATAACGGCCTTATCGGCCGCAAGGTCCGCCACCACTTCCTGCTGAATCGCCAAATCCTCGCTCGGCTTTTCAATAAATTCATTCATGTCAATCATTGGTTTCCTCCGGCTTTTCCGGTTTAGCCTTTAGCTCGCATCCAAGATAGATGAAGAGACGACAATCAATCGGTCCATTGAAGAACGGAACTCTCGCCTTGTAGAACAAAGGAACTTCGCGCGCCAAATCCGGATTTCCGGTAATAATGCCGCCCGTCCAACCCGCGCACTTCTCCGCCATAAACGTACCCATGCGCTGGTAGATCGGCTTAAGTTCTTCAAACGTACCCAAACGAATACCGTACTCGGGGTTAAAGAAGATGCAGCCCTTCTCTTCCGGGATCGGCGTCAAACCAAAATCGCAATCGGAAAACTTGATGCGATCGGCAACGCCGGCGGCAATTGCATTCGAGTGAGCATTCTGCACGGCCTCGGGCGAAATATCGGTCGCGATAATCTCTGGACGATTATCGGGAGTTTCCTCCGCCTGTACGTCCATAATAATCTCACGCCAAATCTGTTCGGGCGTAGCACCCGCGCGCTGACGCGGAGCAATCCGCGGCGCACTTTCGCCGGGGATGATACGGTTGTAACCTACGAGCGACTGAAACGCAAAGTGACCTTTAAGTAATCCGGGCGCACGGTTCATTGCCATCATCGCCGCTTCAATGGCCGGAGTACCCGAACCGCACATCGGCGAAACGAACGGAGACTTCTTGTCCCAGTGCATGGCCATAATGCATGCGGCGGCCAGTGTTTCCTGCATCGGTGCGGATCCTGGAATCTTGCGATATCCGCGCTTCGACAACGGCTCACCAGTCGTATCCAAATAGACGATTATCTCATCCTTTTCCCAATAAAGGAAAACTGCCGCCCCAATGTTTTCTCCGCCGGAGTTCGGACGACGCGAGCAGCGTTCGCGCATTCTATCTACAATCGCATCCTTGCAATAAAGATTAGGAATACGAGTATCGCGAATTGTATAGTTATGCACTACCGAACTTACGGAAAAGTATCCATCCGGATCCAGGTGATTTTCCCAGTCGATGGACTTTACAAGTTCATACATCTCGCGAATGTTGCGGCAGTCGGCACGAAGTAACGGAACGAGAACGCGGTGTGCCGTGCGAAGCTTCAAGTTAAGCTTCATCACATCACGAATGTCCCCGCGCACCACTACGCGGTTTTCCCTTACTTCTACAATCTTATATCCCATCTGGGCAACTTCATCCCCTGTCCACTGCGAAAGTTCTTTCGCACAGGAGATGATGATGGGATAGTTTTTATCGGTAAATATTTTCATTATTTCTGACGGAGCGGCATCAACACGTAAATGAACGGAATCGAGCAAGTAATAATAATTGGCGTATGCGCATTTGCCATCTTGATGGTGATTTCATCATCATCAATTGCCTTTAATGCTTCCATAATGTAGTTGGGATTGAACGACGATTCAATCTTCTCATCCAAGTACTTAATAACTACTTCATCCTTTACTTCACCAACTTCGCTTTGACCGGAAGAGACGGTAAGCAAGTTTTCATTGAAGGAAAGAATCGTCGAGCGCGCTTCATCCATGCTCATCACATTTGCACGTTCAAGTGCATTAATAAGCTGCATACGATCAACCTGCACCACGTGAGGCGACGCCGTCGGAATAACGAGCTTATAATTAGGATAATTATCCTGAATGAGTTTCGAATAAATCTTTACTTCTCCAAGTTCACAGCAAATGTTGGAAGTGGTAACTACAAGCTTCACTTCTCCATCGTTGTTCATGGCACGAACAATTTCATTTACCGCCTTGGAAGGAACAATGATGTCGCGTTCATTTACGGCCGGAAACTCAACTTCCTGCTCCACCATTGCCATGCGACGACCATCCGTCGCCACCATTGTAAGCTTGCCTTCCTTAAACGACATCAAAATTCCGCGAAGCGCGCGACGCGATTCATCCTGACTCGTAGCATAAATCGTCTTACGAATCATTTCCTTCAAAACCTGCTTACTAATCATATAGTTGCAAGTTTCTTCTTCCTGCGCCAACTTAGGAAATTCCGTGGCCGGCTTACCCGCCATTTTAAAACGCGTCTTTCCCGAAGTGATAGTCGCCTGGTTATTATTATCTACCTTAACTTCAATAATGCCCTCATCCGCCTTAGTCATCGCTGCAAAAAGAAGCTTTACCGGCAGCGTAGTAGAACCTGCTTCTACCACTTCTCCCTTTACTTCACTCTTTATGGT
>R14__coassemble_1725_pt1 | contig 10432 bp, 8 predicted proteins | sample R14__metabat2_high_PE_004 | metagenome-assembled genome bin R14 | reverse complement strand
TCTGCCATAAACTACTATCTTTCTAACTTTCGCATATTATATCATATTTCACTCAAAAAATCAAGGAGAAAAATACGGAACAATTGGCACGAGAACTTCTAGGTTTTTAGCGGTAAAGAGGACAAGATGGCGCTTCGCACGACTCATGGCTACGTAGAGCAATCTCCGCAGTTCGTCCTTATCTCCTTGTGGTAGATTCAAAAGCTCCTTTACCGCCGGAACTAAAACAGCATCGAACTGCCGCCCCTTCGCCTTGTGAATCGTAGAGACAACTACTTCCTCTTCACCTGTCAAAAGATCCGCCTCTTTAAGACCGCGGAGGATCTCCCAATTCTCTTCTAGCCATTCCAGGATGCCGCCACGCTTGCCTTTTCGGCAATGACTTACATAATTAAGAAACACCTTAATTCGTTTCTTTGCATAACCAACCGATGCGGACCAATTATCATATTCGGCAAGGACCGAGCGCGGTAAGTCTGGCCGCAGCTCACGCATCGTATACGGGATGCTATTTCCCAATGCCAAGCGAGCGAACACGCCAAAAATAGTATCCAAGGACCCGCGTTTGGCCGCCCGCTTGGCCTCGTTGATGAATGGCTGTAAACGCTTCCTCATTGACCAAATCATATACCGGCTCTTCAAATTATCCAGATGCACAACCCTCCGCGCGTCTACAGGCGATAGGTAGTGCCCGGTAAAATGCCTCAAGAGTTGACACTGCTCCATAGTCGATACCTTACCTAGTAAAAGCGCAAGAAATGCCATAAAGTCGCGCATTGGCGCATACGCAAAAACATCCAGACCAGAAACCTTCATGACCTTCATTCCGCGCTTGCTCGCTTCTTCCTCGTAGTAATCGGCTTCGGCATTGGTACGCGTTAGAATGGCAACCTCGTTCGCCAGCCCACTATTGACCATCATCGTGGTGGTAAGCATTTCGCCGCCTGCGTCTTCCATGCGCATGTACCCATTCTTACGATTCGGGTCACTAGGTTGCGGATCAAAATCCCATTTACTGTTCAACGCAGTTTTAGAGTAAACCGTAAGCACCTTAAGAAGCTTTGGAGTGGCGCGGAAATTCACTTTAAAGTAGTGCTTCTCACAATCCTCCGTCTCCTTATAAAAGGTATTTATATCCGCACCCATAAAGGAATAAATACTTTGTTCAAGATCACCAAAGAAAACACTCACCGCATCCTTCGAGGTGAGGCGCCGCACAATTTCCCACTGAAGCGGATTTAAATCCTGTACCTCATCAATTTGCACCCACTGAAATTTTCGTGCTTCGGAAAGTGGCCTCGCCACCAACGTGCGGTATGTCTCATTTAGGAGATCGTCAAAATCGAGCGCATCAAACTTACGCTTGAGGCCTTGATAATCACAGGCCATCTTATAGACAATATCGGTCTTAAAGACAAGCTCCAACATATCTCTTGGATAGACACCGCGAAATTCCTTCGGCAACTTTATTCGCTCCTGATGCTTTACCAGCACCGCCTTTAGCAGATCGCCGTAAAAGCTCGCATCGGGGTTATCACGATAACGAGCACGAATCCGCTCAAAGATAAAATCATCAAAGTGCCGCCGCGCACATTCTTCAATAAACTCACGTTGTTGCACTTCATCAAGAATAGTTTTACCAGGACGAATACGACCAATACTAACAAGGAAGTTCTTGCAAAAGTGATGGAGATTTCCCACATCCGGAAGTTTCAAATCTTTGCCTCCTTGTTCCACTCGATCGCGCATCTCAAATGCCGCCCGGTTAGTAAAAGTGGCACAAAGCATCTTGTATGAGCTCACACCATTTTTGAGTGCACCCAGAATGCGTTGCGAAAGCATTTCGGTCTTACCGCTCCCGGGCGGCGCCAAAACAAGATGCCGCCCGGAAACGATGTCGACCACCGCTTGCTGTTCTTCGGTCAGCTGCATTTGTTACTTATGCGGCTTTGCGCTGAACATTCAAAACGCCATTGCAGGCGGGATAGTTACTGCATCCCCAGAAAGTATTACCGTTCCGCCCATGGCGAAGGCGCATCGGCGCACCACACTTGGGGCAGCGCGGACCATCATCCATTTCATCACGACGAGTATACTTCGGCTTTTCCTCTACATAGTCCGCAAGCAAATCACTAAGGAGGCGGGCAAGCTCATTCGACTTCATCATCACACGGTCAAGTTCGGCACGACAATTGGCACTCACTTCTGGAAAGCGCTCCACAAAGTAGAGCATCGACTTTACCTGGGCAAATGCCGCCCACGCGCCTTTAGGCCGATTCGTTACAATATTATTGATAATACTTAATGCATGGCTCTGTAACTGCTCATTGAGCGCCTGCTTATTCGCGAAGGTTTCGTGCGCGATGAGCGTGAACACTTCCTGCGCGTAATCCATTGATACTTGCCACACGGGCATTTCTTCGAATCGGTTATTCATTTTGTTATCCTCCATTTTGGGGTTCGATGGAGAATATTATACCATAAATTCGTCTTACGCGTAGTAAGATAACCGTAAGATTGGCTTAATTTTTCTCAAGCCAATCTTACGTCAATCTTAAGTTTCTTACGTTTGCTTAGACTGGGTATTTTACCGAAACTTACGGTCGTAGAGGAGCGCGCCGTTGAGAATTACGAGCACCGAGCCACAGTTGTGGACGAGGGCGCCGGTGACCGGATTTAAGATGCCGAGAATGGAGCAGATAATCGCGCATGCGTTGATGCACATCGAAATCGTAATATTGAGCTTGATGGTGCGCACACAAGCAACCGAAAGACGCTTGAGGTAAGGAAGATTCTTAAGGTTGTCCGTCGCCAGTGACACGTCTGCCGCCTCCTGTGCAATGTCCGTACCTTGTCCACCCATCGCGACGCCAACGTCCGCGACTTTGAGGGCGATGGAGTCGTTGACGCCATCGCCAATCATCATGACCGTCTCGCCTTTCGCGTGGAGCTCTTCGACGTATTTCGACTTGTCCTCGGGCTTACATTCGAAGCGAACTTCGTCAATGCCAGCTTCGGCGGCAAATTTCTTCGCGATATCTTCGTGGTCACCGGAGAGCATGAGCGACTTGACGCCCAGCGAGCGAAGCTTGGCAATCGTCTCCTTGGCGCCTTCGCGCAGGGTGTAGGTTCCATCCGACTGCTTTTCGCACAGGGTGCCGGTCTTGTCGAAGCACGCGAACGTGACGAGTCCCATCCGCTCCAACGCTTCGCCCGACTTCATGATGACACCGAACTTCGTCGCCTGACCAATTGCCGCCATGACACTCGTCGGGGTCGCAAGCGCGAGCGCGCAGGGACAGAAGACGACGAGAATCGTGACTGCGCGAATGAGCGCAGTATGAATATCGCCCATAAATGCCCAGACGCCAAAGAAGGTGAGAATCGCAATCGTCATCGAACAGGGAACCAAGATTGATGCCCACTTGTCCGCGATACGCTGCATCGGGGCCTTTTTGGCTTCCGCCTCGCGCACGAGACGAACGAGTTTCTGCAGACTCGAATCCTCGCCGAGCTTCGTCACCTTCACTTTAATATTGCCAAACTGATTGATGGTGCCCGAATAGACTTCGTCACCCACCTTCTTCGTAACCGGCACTGATTCGCCAGTAAGCGAGGCCTGGTCAATTGTGGTCTCGCCTTCGTAAACGACGCCATCCGCAGGAACTGCCGCCCCGGGGAGAATTTCGATGGGGTCGCCAACTTTGAGTTCCGCGACCGGCACGTCCTTGAAGAAAATGCCCTTCGCATTGCACTTGGGGCAGGTAATCACCTTGCGCGCCATTTGCGGCACGAGCGCAACGAGTTTATGGAGGCCTTGCTTCGCGCGATTGACCGTCCAATCTTCGAGCTTTTCGCCAAGTCCCATGATGAACGCGACTTCACCGGCAGCAAAGAGTTGGCCAATGGCAACGCAAGCAATCATGGCGGTGGAAATGAGGAGCGCGGCCTTGATCTGATGGTCGCGGAACAAGGCGACGAGCGCTTCCTTCAAAAGGGGCAGCCCACAGACGAGGAGCGAAATCCACGCAAAGGCCTCAAATTCGTGCGGCAAAAAGGCGAACGAGCTGCCGCCGTGACAATTGCCGCCCGAAACAAAGCTCACTGCCAGCGCGACCGCACTAATCCCAAGTCCCCACCAACTCTCGCAGAGCTCCTGAACCTCATCTACAAAAGACATAATTCCGCCATTCGTAATTCGTAATTCGTCGTTCGTAGTTCTTTCAGCCTTACAACAACTTCCCATTTTTGTTACCTCCTTGTTTTTCAGCTAATCTTGGCAAAATTTTCCAATGCGGCAGCGAACTGCTCAATCGTCTTATCTGCATCACCATGCTCAATGCCATCACGCACGCAGTGACGAAGATGACCCTCAAGAATCATGAGTGAAATGCGATGCAAGGCTCCATTGGCAGCATTTAGCTGGACCAGGATTTTGTCACAAGGAATGTCCTCACCAATCATCTTGTATACGCCATTCAATTGCCCTATGGCTTTTTTGAGCCGGGACTGCAACTTTTCGGCGTCACCCATACAATATCTCATAGTTTCCTCCTTTATCAGTTCATATTATACCATACCCCCGTAGGGTATGTCAAGGGGGAAAAAGAAAAATCTTATTCGACCGTCACGTCGGCGTGATCAAGAACCAAGCGATCATTACCATCGATAATCTTGTTATTCCGAAATCGAACATTATCCGCACTTCGCGCCCAGCAAAGCGGCTTGGTAAAATCTTCAAAGGTATTATTCTCGATTAAGATATTCCGATGATACCGCTTTTGCTGTCCATTCAAGTTGTGCACTGCGGGGTCAATCTCCACCATTGCTCTTCCCGACTTGTACGCACAGTGTCGGAAAGTATTACCGCGAATCGTCACCTTCTCGCATGCGCCCGATTCATACCAATTCATCGCATCGCCCGCAAAGTAGATAGGCTGACCGGCCACGTTCTCAAAAAGGTTGTCCTCACAAATGATTTCGCCCGGCGTTGTAAAGAGGGTCGCGCGCGGATTGCAATTTCTAACCTCGTTATGCGAAAAGATGATTCGCGGCTGCCAATCTGCATTCTCCACCGCGTCCCCAACATTATACTCCGGCGGCACTTCTTGCGCGAGCTTAAGCTCCACAAGATTATGGCGCAGCATCCGCGCCTCCTTCACTTTCACTTCCACCCCAGGCTCCAAGGTGGGGCCCTTGATAAACCGCAAGGTCTCACCCGGCAAAAACACCTCAAATCCTACCGACTGACCATGCATGTATTGACAGCGAATCATATCCTTAGCCGGCTTCTCCACGATCTTCAAAGATGTCGAATGCACATTAATGGCATCATCTACCATAGCATCAAAAACGCCATTCACCACCTTGATAATACCTTTGCAATTTGAGAAGTGCGTAGCATCCGCCTGCAAAGCCAGCGGACGCTCGCGCCGAGTATGCCAGCCGTCAATCTTGATATTCTCGCTCCGCTGTGCGAGAAAGCCCATACCCGCGGCGGCATATGCGCCCGAGTTTACAAAGGCAGTATTCTTGGCGCGATAAAGAAACACACAAGGATTCGGCCGATAGTTGCTTCTCGATTGCACAATCGTACCTTCGGGGAAGTGTTTGGCAAACTCAAAGAGATTGCCGCCGGTCTGAGCGCCTTCAAACCTACGCGAATAGCGATTAAAGCACTCAACGCGCGTTTGCTTCTCCTTCCATCCGGTGCCCACCGCGTACACCCCATCACTATGCTGCTCAAAAGGAAACTTCTTATTGGTTACAAGCTCCCCGCCCTTCACCGTCCATACACTGAAAAACGGACGAAGATAATCGAATGCCACACCCTTCACTACTACATTCTCGGTATCAATAAGCGCGATGGCGATTCCATTGCCGTCGCAAACAAACCGCGCCCCTTCCGAACGAATAGTAAGATTTTTGACTTTCTCAATCGGCAGAAAAATTTTCCTCGGCCGCGGATTATCGTGATTGGATACCCAGACATCGGAATCTATTGGCGAAGTTAGACGATAGTCACCCGGCGCGAGCTCAATAACACCCTTGCCGGCGACTTGCACTTTATGAACGGCCGCCATAACTGCCGCCGTCATATCTTTGTCGCCGTCAGGCTTTAATTTTATTACTTGTCCATGACCCACCGCGGCGGCAAACGCGCCACTTGCAAGTAGGCCAATGGCAAGTAACAACCAATACTTCACTTGGTCTCGTAATGCCCTGGATTCCAAACCCGAACGACCGAACCATTCGCCTGCACTTGATCAATATACTGACCAGGCACCCACACCGTCTGCGGCACGGCATTCGTCGTGACCACCGTTTGCTGCACCACGACCGGCTGCGGCTGCTGAACCACGACTGGCTGCTGAACCTGCACTACCGGCTGAGTATAGTAAACGGGCTGCGAGTAGTAGACCGGCTGAGAGTAATAGACCGGCGCGCGGTGATACGCATCACTAATAATCATACCCCCAACCACGCCGCCAGCGAACGCCGGCCAGAAATGATTACCGCCATGCCCCCAGAATCCGCCGCCATGATGCGGTCCCGGTCCGGGACCCGGACGCGCCACCGCGCTAAGCGCCAACAACACTACACCGCCAACGAGCATTAACTTTTTCATCTTTATTCCTCCTTTTAAATGTATTCGTAGCCGACTTCATTCAAGGCGAAATTCGTGCGCGGCTTATGCACCTTAAGCCCGAACTTCTTGGCATCCTGGTAGATGGGCGAGTGAATCGTAAGCGCGAAACGATGCCAGAAGTACGACTGAATAAGTCCTTCTTTCACGAGCCCCGCAACGAACTTACGCGCCGACTTCTCCTCCGCTTTCGTCTCCGTCGGGAAGTCGTACATGAGATACGCATGGACAAAAATCTCATGTCGCTTAAAGTTCTCAAGTGCCTTGCGCGCGCTCGCCAAAGTAATTCCCTTATTCATCAACTTTAAGAGTCGATCATTCGCGCACTCAAGTCCCCCCGTAACCGCAATGCACCCCGCTTTCGCCATGAGTTCGCACAACTCATCGGTAAACGAAAGGTCAAATCGAATATTGCCCCACCACTCGCATTCAAAGTGCCGCCGCAGAATTTCCTCGCACACACCGCGAATAAGCTTGGGCGGCATTGCCTCGTCCACGAAATGGAATCCGGGGAAACCTTCACCCAATTCCTCCATTGCATCAACAATCTCCTTGGGGTCTGAAGGCTGGCAGTCGGCAATATACGGAAGATGCACATCGCAAAATGCGCAGCGATGCCAATAGCAACCGCGCGCCATAATGAGCTTGCGCCACTTTCCACAGTTCCAGAGATTGATGACCGGGTTATCAGTCTCGGCAATATCAAAGTACTCGTCCCAATCTATGCCTTCATACGACGGCTTGATAAAGAGCTTGCCGGTCGTAGGATCATCAAACTGAATATCATCAAAGTACTTTAATACCTTGTCGTGTCCGGTCGTCCTGAGTTCGGTGTTCACATAACCGCCGCCGATAATTAGGCGGATATTAGGATGATGCTCGCGCACATACTTTGCGACCTTAAAGGCGCCCACAAGTGTGCCGGGGAATGGACAAGTAACCCCAATTTCTTTTGGCTTATACTTTTTAATTGCCGCCTCAAGGTGACGCTCCAAGGGCTCATCCATCACCCCGCGGCGGCGGATTGCGCGTTCCAAATCACTAAACCGATGAACTGCCGCCCCGAGATGTTCAGCATAACGCGCGAAACCGAAGTCGGGATCGATCTGCTCCTTGATGTCTTGCGCCAAACCTTCAATTACCTTGCTAGCTTCAATCTTCGCTTCAGCCGGTGCCGGTCCGCCCAAGAATTCGAGGAGCTCCTCCACCTCTTCGCCGCCGTACTCAATTAAGATGTCGCGCACCACCTTGATAGACAAGTCCACCTGCGCGCATTTGCGGCCGATAGAATCATACCAACCCTTCAAATGCATAGTGGCCGGATACGGAGTATTCGGCTGCAGCAAGGGTGGCGTCACGAGCAGGATAGACGACTTTTTCATATATTAGCAATATATTATATCATATTTTGGCTTGATTTTCAAGGGTGATTTATGATATAATATAAATATCGGTAACCGGAAAGTGAGGTGAGGAATCCTCCACTGTCGCGCAACTGTGATGTCGCGTCGAAAGACTGCGCTCAGCCAGAATACGAGCCGAGAAAGGAAAATAACATGACAACTATCTTACTCGCGGCCGCTGTAGCCGCCAGTACCAACATCGTCGTCGTTGCCTCGCGCATTGACGACTCCGCCGCACAGCTGCCGTCGCCTGTGCAAGTAATTAACCGCGACACTATCGCCGCAAGCGGGGCGCACGACCTCCCCGAACTCCTCGAGCGCAAAGCGAACGTACAAGTTCGGCACTTGAATGCCAACCCGCTACAGTCGTCAATTGCGATGCGCGGCTTTGGCGAAAATAGCTTCGGACGAGTGAAAGTCGTGTATGATGGCGAGGACTTAAACTATGTGGATATGGAAGCGCCAAATCTTTCGCGCGTAGCGCTGGGGAACGTGGAGCGAGTGGAAGTTATTCACGGGCCGAGCCCTGTATTGCATGGCGATGGCGCAGTTGGCGGCGTCATCAATGTAGTTTCTGATGTTGAGCCATGTAGAGGTGGAGAGGTGGAGAATAAGATAACCGCGAAAGCCGGAAGCCAAAGCACCTTTGGTGCCAACTTCACCACCCATGGCACCACCGAAGACTTGCTCGAATATTATGGCGGATACGACTACGTGCGAAGCGATGGCGATCGCAATCATTCCAAGTACGAGCTCCACAACACGAGCGGCGGACTAAAGCAGCACTTCGAGAATGGTTCGTATATTGGCATCAATGCCAACTACCACAATGGTAATTACGAGCTGCCGGGCACCGAAGAAAGCCCAACCCGCAACGATTCCGTCCGCGCCTGGGGGTATGGACTTAACTTGACCGGCAAGGCAAAACTCGCCGATGATCAATGGCTTTATCTTGATGGCGGCTTTGCCGAAAAATATCGTCACGCCCGGTGGGGCGACTACGGCTACTCAAATGACTATACGACATATAGCTATTATCTCTCGCCGCGTTATGTAAACGAGATGGATGTTTTTAATTTCGCCAACAAGTTCACCTTGGGTAGCGATCTCAAGCTGGAAGATTATTCCGTTCGCGACCATTCCGGCTACGGCCCGAGTAAGTGGTATTTCACCCGTTCTCGCGCATCACTATTTGCACGGGACGAATTCTTTGTGACTGATAATTTCTCGATTGTGGCGGGTGCGCGACTTGAGAATATCATGAACCATTATAAGCGTTCAACCGGAGTCAACAATATGCGCTCGCACGATTGGGAGTCCGGCTACGAGCTTGGCGCGGTATATCGTCCGATTGAAGGTATGAAAACATACATCAAAGGTACGCGTTTCTATCGCTCCGCATTTGTGGACGAGGCAAACTACACCCAAGATGGCAACTTACTCAAGCCGGAGACCGGTGCAGAACTTGATTTGGGCATAGATTACGATTTCGCCAAAGATTGGAATATTGGCGTAAATGGCTACTACAGCCAAATGGAGGACGAGATATTTTATAATCCCTATGCCGCCTATAGTTATGGCTACTATTCAGGCTACAACGAAAATGCCGCAGGCAAAACCCGTCGCTACGGTATGGACGCAGGCATAAGCTGGTCGCGTGAGAAAGTGGCCGAAGCGTCAATCAAGTATTCAATTGTCAAGGCGGAATTTGCCTCTGGACAGTATCACGGCAAGGATGTGCCGCTCGTACCTAATCATCGTATTCGCGCTGAAGGCGGCATCTGGCTTTGGGACGAGTTCGAAGTAAAAGGCGGCTTCTCCTTCACGAGTAGTCAGCGCCTTGCAGGCGACTTCAACAACGAGCACGACAAACTTCGTGACTACTGCCTTTTCGATGTCGGGGCACGGTATGTGCCCAATTGGTGCAAGGGTCTAACCTTCGGCTTCCAAATGGACAACCTCTTCGACCGCAAGTATTATGACTTCGCCGGTTGGAGCGACTATTCTGGTGCCTACCATTATCCCGCCGCCGGCCGGAGCTTCATGTTCACGGTTTCGTACGAATGGTAAAGTTCTTAGTAGCACTCATCGCGTCGCTCCTCTTCCACGCAGCCATCGCATGGGTGCTACTTTCCTACCATCCCGGCGGGCGCGGAGCGACCGCCCTACCAGTTATCACGATTGAAATTGCTCACCAAGATGCATCAGCCATCCCCTCCGACGCGCATCAAGCCGAGGGAGGTGGCGGGCAAAAATTTTTGGCGGACGTAATGACTGAGCTACACTCGCCAGAAGTCGTAAGTGTATTTTGTCCAGACGAAGGAATTACGAGCGAGCGAACTCCTGAGGCGAGCGTTCCATCGGAAATTAGCCTCGACGACCC
>R14__coassemble_1723_pt1 | contig 10436 bp, 11 predicted proteins | sample R14__metabat2_high_PE_004 | metagenome-assembled genome bin R14 | reverse complement strand
AATTCACTTTAATAAGGACATTATCTAGCCCCAGTCCAAGCTTGAGGGCCACAAAGTGCTCAACCATTCGAAGGTAATTATGCGGATTTCCTGAACGCATCACCAAATTCTGCGCACTCGTCCACAAGTTCGCAATGTCCATTTGCGTATCGAGCTGCTCGGGATGATCCATGCGCCGAATCCACCAGCCCGGCTTCTTCGATGGCGCAAAGGTGAGCGTCTGCTTTACCGCGCCAAAGAATGTGCCCACGCCCGCGACCGAAGCTTCACCCTCAATCGTCGTCTGCTTGGACGAATATTGATATGTGGACGAAAGTCTTTCTTCATCCACCTTCAATGTTTCGAACTGTTCTTTCGCGGCCTCAATGGCGGCAGTAGATCCGAATATGGTTTTCATAAGAGTATATTATATCATATTTTGGAGTTTTTGTCTACCAGTAATACCACTTATTCGCAAAGATGACATATAGTCCCAATAAGAGGTTCGTGGTCGCATGCGCAATGATTGCAGACCCCAGTCCGCGCTTTAGATAAAGTAAAAAATAGACCGCGCCCGCAAAAATCGCACACGCCCACTTGTCATGTTCAACCGCGAAAAGCGCAAGCATAATCCCCACTGCCGCCCACTTACTCCACCGCTCTAGCAGCCACTTATAGAGCCAATCGCGGAAGAACAACTCCTCGGCAGCAGATATAATAAACGCACTCCCCAGAAGCTGGATTACCAGCTCCAGGTTGGAGGCTTGAGGTTGAAGGTTAGATACCGGTGGATTTATTGTTTCCGGCAATATCCACACCCCCAGCACAATAACACCCGCTAACACTCCCCACGCTAAAGACCCAACCAACCCTAAAGACCCTACCAACTCTACTGACCCTGAATTGACCTTAGCCGACCTAAAAGACCTAGCAACCAACGCAACCAATAGCGCCCCGCTCACCACCACGCGCACCCAATAGGGTAGCCCGAGCATCATGAGGGCCATCCACGCAATATACGGTGCTATGCGCAGAATGTTTTCCATTCTCCGTCCCTCATCTTTACCTTTAGTTCCTTCGCATGCAGGTACATGCGATCTGCCGCCTTGCCACCATACTTCCTGTCGCCCAATACCGGGTGCCCATGCTCGGAAAAATGAACCCTAATCTGATTCTTTCTCCCCGAATGAAGCTTCACCTCTACCTCGGTGTAATTTCGGGTAGTATTCAAAACCCTCCACTCCGTCTTCGCCAACTTCGCATCTTTTCTTCCCCTCTCCACCTCTCCATGGCCAATACTGAAAACCCTAAAAGTCTTTTGGTCCTCGACCAAATAGCTCTCATATACCCCGCTCTCGCTCTCCATCTTCCCCTCTACCTTGGCGAGATAAATTTTCTCGGTTAGCTTCCCCCAGTTGTCCCTATACCACTCCGCAACATCTTCGCGCTTAGCGAACATCATGACGCCGCTCGTTTCACGATCAAGCCGATGCACTAACCACACGCGCTTCTTGCTCTTCCACTGGCCTTTTCTTACGTAGTCATTAAGAATATTTTCCGCGGTCGCCTGACTTTCCCTTGCCACTCGTCCCACCACCTTCGTGTGCGTCGTAAGTAATCCCGCTGGCTTATTGATGACGATAATGTCGTCATCCTCGTAAATAAATTTTAATTGGTGCGACTGACGGGGTTCGAACCCACAACCTTCGGCTTCGGAGGCCAACGCTCTATCCAGTTGAGCTACAGTCGCTTTTCGCTTTCGAGGTTGTATTATATCATATTTGCCACGCATTAGTCAACCTCTAAAATCTCTTCGGGCTTGTCGGCCGGAATCATCAAATACTCCAGCGCCTTCGTCGTAAGCCTGCGGAAAATGACGGCAGACGAATTACCGCCCTGATGATACAATGCCTTTTTGTCAAAGTCTAGCGTCACCAATACCACAATAGACGGCTTCTCCGCAGGCACCATCGCGCAAAAGCTTGCCCGATAAAGACCCGGCGCATAGCCCTTGATGCCCGGCAAATGCTTCTGCGCCGTGCCGGTTTTGCCCGCCACCGAATACCCTTTAATCGCCGCCCTTCTTGCCGTACCATCTTTGCTGGCGACGGGTTTCATGACCTCGCGCACCATCTGCGCGGTTTCCGCCTTGATGGGATGACCTATCACCTCGGGCGTCACATTTTGCAAAGTGCCGCCGTCCGAACCGACGATTTTCCTGATGATGTGCGGCTTCATTCTGACGCCGTCATTCGCGATTGCCTGATAGGCGCTAATTAACTGAATGGGAGTGACCGAAACGAACTGACCAATTCCCGCGCGCGACCAACTGGCCTTATCCCACTTTTTCCAATTAGGCAAGATTCCATATTCTTCGCCCGGGAGTTCAATGCCGGTTTTTTGCCCGAAGCCAAAAGCTCTCATATAATTGTAGAGATTCTCCTGCCCAAAGTCGTATGCAAGTTTACCAATGACGATATTGGATGAATGGACAATTGCGTCTGCCACACTCATCTTTTCTTCCCACACATGCGAGCCATCACCCGGAAGTTTATAGTAGTTTTCATCATGCTGCTTGGTGTTGTACATCGTTGTCGGCTTGACAAATCCCGCATCAAATGCCGCCGCCGCCGTAATCACTTTCATAACTGATCCGGGCTCGAACGTCATACCCACGGCGCGATTAAGCTTTGCCTCCTCGCTTGAATTACCAAAACTAACCGGATCAAAATCCGGATAACTCGCCATCGAGAGAATTGCGCCCGTCTTTACGTCCATGATAATCGCCCAACCACTTCCCGCACCAAATTCCGCAACGCCTGCTTTTAATTCCTGCTCCGTATCGTACTGAAGGTTACGATCCAAAGTAAGATAAATATCCGCCCCTGCAACGGGTTTAGTCGACACTTTGCGCTTATCGTAAAGCTCATGCCCGAGTGCATCCTTCATTCCGACCACCTGACCCGGAACTCCCGAGAGGTCTTTATCATACTTCAATTCGATTCCGCTCGATGCCACTTCTTCCTGATTCAACGACCCCAGAATATGCGACATGAGTCTGCCGTTAAAATATTGTCGTTCCTGCTTATCCAGAATTGCCAAGCCGGAAACGAGTGTTGAATCCGCAAGCACTTTATGCGCATCCGAATCAAATGACCGCGCGAGATAATTAAAGCGATTATTGGATGTCTTCGCGGTATGGAGAAGCTCTTTATAATTAAGACCAAGTTCAATCGCAATTGTCTTTACAATCGACTCCATCGGCCGCGGCGGCACTCCGCGCTGTTTGACCACACGATTCGTGAGTGCAACGGGATCAAGTCGATATTCCCAAATCGGGATGGACTTAACGAGCGGCTCGTCGTTCGCATCGAAAATGCCGCCGCGCCGCGCCTTCAATTCCCGCTGAAAAGTATAGTCCACATCGTCCACACTGGGATCAATGTGGGCTTGAATTAGTCGTGCGCCCATATAGAGCGCAAACAGGAGAACCAACCCCGCCTGAACAGCGAGACGCGTCATCTCACGGGAGTAAGTTTGGCGGTGCGAGCAACCTGCGCACGTTTGCGCGCGTTCTGCACTGCGAGCGAATTGACCGGCAAACGATTCGCGCCCATGCGAATAATCTGCGCTTCCTTGGGCGTATCCATCTTAATGCCGTGATTAATCATTGCGCTTTTAAGTAGCTTATACGAGCGCATCCGATCCCACCGCGCTTCTTCGCGCGTACGCTCTTCCTCAAGACGCGCGAGGGTGCGCTGCTTGTCACCGATTTCCTTCTGGATTGATTCGGCGTTGGACTTGGCGAGCACGTTGATGATCACCATGATAAGCGCCACGAAAATGATGCCCGCCACATTGATGGACCTCACCGCCGTTACGCTCATGCGCTTATTGCGCTTACGATTCTTTCGCATTCTAAATTACTCCTTTTCGATTACCCGGAGCTTGGCACTCCGAGACCTCGGGTTCAAATTCATTTCCGACTCACTAGCGATTATCGCTTTGCGATTCACCAGTTTCACCTTTGGGAGCTCACCCTCCCAACGGCTGCCGCCCGCCTGTAGCGACACTTCTTTTCCTGCATGCGATCGGAAAAACTCTTTCACTATCCTATCGCTCAAACTCTCAAAGGTGATGATTGCCATTCTGCCGCCCGGCTTTAGGATATTGAGTCCGCCCGTAAGGGCACTCCTCAACTCTCCGAGCTCATCATTCACCTGCATCCTCAGCGCCTGGAACGTACGCGTCGCGGGATTTTTCCCATTGCGCCGTCCAATTGCCTTCTCTACAACTTCCGCGAGACCAGTCGTCGTCTCAATTCGCTTCTGTGCTCTCGCCCGCACAATCGCTTTCGCTATCTTCCTCGCTTCGCGCTCTTCGCCTAGTTCCCAAAGAATCTTCGCAATTTCCCCTTCGTCCCACTCGTTCACAATATCTGCCGCCGTCACCGCCCCATCCGGGCTCATCCGCATATCGAGCGGCCCCTCGCGCAAAAAGCTGAACCCACGTCCGGCTTCATCCAGCTGAGGACTCGACACGCCCAAGTCAAGTAATATTCCATCTGCTTCATCATAGCCATTTTCTTTCGCAATTCTTTCAATCTCACTATGCCGCCCCAATACCGTGGTAAGTACCCCTGTTAACGCTTCTGGCCCTGCCAACGCTTCCGACCCTAACTCGACCCTAAGCGACCTATCCTGACCTATCTCCCTAAGCGCCTGCGCGTCGCGATCAATCCCCAGCACTCTGCCGCCGCGCGCGATCACGCCGCGCGCATGCCCCGCGCGCCCCAGCGTTCCGTCCACGTACTTCCCGCCGCGCTGGATATTCAGCGCCTCCATGACTTCGTCAAAGAGGACGGGGATATGCGCCATCGTCAGAACTTCAAGAGCTTGATCGCATTCGCGATCGCGGTCTGGTCCACCTTATCCGCCGGCTTCAGCGCCTTCGGATTCCACAACTTCGCCTTACGGAATGAACCCACCATTGCAACCGTCGTCGTCAAGTTCGCAAACTGAAGGAGCTTGTCACAAACGCGGATTCGTCCCTGGACGTCAAGAGTCGCCTGCTGCGAGTTACCTGCGAGAATATCGAGCGCCGCTTCACAAGCAGGATCAAACAAGGCTTGCTTACGCAGCTCTTCGAGCTTCACATCCATCTCATCGGCCGGAATCAAGTCCAGACACTTTTCCGATGGATCAGGCATCACGTAGACATAAGCGGGATTACCCAAAGCCGCGCGCCATTCACTGGGAATAGTAAAGCGCTTCTTCGGGTCAAGGTTGTAATCGAAGCGCCCTACCAGAACGCCCTTTCCAACTGTCGACAATGCGACACTCTCGCTGACTACTTTTGACATCGTATGACACTATTATACACTATTTGACACCTGTTTGTCAATAGGAAAAAATAAGAAAATAAAAAAGGCGGCAGATAAAACTGCCGCCCTTCTTGACTAGTTTAGGCTTTATTTACTTAACTTCTATGCGTCCCCGGCCATCAAACCAACCGGTGCCGCGAATCTCAAAATGGAACTCTGGGTTCCCCTGCCCATCATAGTTGTATTCAAACACCGTGCCCTCCTTGCCGCCAGCACGGAAAAGCGTGCGACCGGCCTCATGCACAAATTTAATTTCGTACTTACCAGGCTTATTCACCACGCTTCCTAGCTCCAAAATTACTTTATGCCAACGCGGACGATTGTCCTCCTGCCGCCAGGAAAGCGAGGTGAGGCGTACAGGCTCCATGAAGTACTTGCGCACATTGCGGCAGGCCTCGGCAACCGGAGTGTCGGGCTTGACGGCAATAGCATCGGCAAGAACCTGCATCGCTTCATCAAGCTTATCCTGCTCCAGCAGATTCTTGTACTTAAAAAGCATAATCTCCTGACGCTGATTCGGAAGTAGCACCTGCTTGGAGAGTTCGCGCTCAATATAGGCGTCGTTCGCGGCATAGTCCTTTTTGGAAAGGTTCTTGCAAATAACGCCCTCCACGTTCGGAAGGATAATGAAGTTGTACTTCAAATAATAGCCGAGCGCATCCTCCGGATCGCACTTTTTAAGTTCTGCCAGCTCTTTCTTGTACTGACTCATGTAGCTATCCATCGCGCGCTGCGAGAAAGAAGACATGACCGGATCAAGCACGTAGCCCAGCGCTTCACCAATCTTGCGGGCCTTATCCAGTCCCTGCAAGCCTTCCGCCTCCTTGAGGGCGGCATCACGCTTTTGAACACGAGACTCAAATTCGGCGGTGTCAGGCTTTTCGGCAGTTCCTTCCTGGTGATAAATCGCCTTGCCGCCATCATCCATATAAACCCACGCCGGGTAGCAAAAGATTTCCACCGGGAGCTTTTCAGCGGCCGGCTTTTCCAACACGAGCAAGGACATTAAAACTAGAATAAATTCCATAATTCGTACCTCGTAATTCGTAGTTCGTAGTTTACTCGTAAATCATAATGTTCCTAAAGTGAAGGAACTGCTTGCCGGGCGTCAGATTCTCGATAAGAATCCACTTGGCGCGAATTTCGCCTGAAGGCGTAATTACCCAATCCTTGGGCGTATTCTCGTTATTCGCAATCTCAAAGAACGTAGCCCCGTCCACACTGTAGGAAACGCGCAGGTGACGCGAACGGAATTCATTACCTTTGTTCTTCACGAGCAGAATATGCTTCAGCGTAATCGTGTTCGCAAGCTCAATGCGAATCGAAGCGCCCTCTTCGTTATCGGTGTGAACAAGTCCATCGCCTCCGCTTAAAACATCGGGATGCGAAATTGCCTGATCCCAAACGGACGAGGATGAGCCCGTCATGAGGGCGTCAGCCGATACTAGCTTTCCATCCAATTGCGGCAGCTGACGGTTCGGCTCATTCACCTTCGCCAGCTTCTGCTTCTTGGCCATCTCGGTTAGAACCGCGACTGCCTCCTTGCTCTTGGACTGTTCTGCCGCCACAATCGCCTTACGGAAAAGTTCACGGCGAGTATTCAAATACTTCTGTTTGTCACTATCCCCCTCAAAGGAGATTTCGCCCGACGCGCTAATAGCATCCGAAAACGCCTTCACGAACATCTTCTCTTTGCCGCCCTTCACATAGCGCTCAACTGCCCAGTCCATAATCTGGCCCAACGCCGTCTCGTTGGCGGAGGCAAAATAAATCTGGAAGAGGTCACCCAGGAACTGTTCCTCCACCCCATTTGCCGCCATGTCCTTCATCTGAGATTCGACAATCTTTCCTAGTCCATCCTCATTCCAATTAGACGGCGTATCCGCAATCGCATCCTGAACCTTATAATACCAATCGACGCGCTGCTGGACGCTCATCGCAGCTACAATCTTGTCCATGCAGGGCTTCAGAACTTCCAAGAGCGCATAGCCCTGATCATGATACGCAGGAGTAATAAGGTTAACATAATCAACCCACAGCCCCGCCGCATCATTGCGCCCATTTAAGAACTGCTGATATTCGCGGTTAACATAAAAGTTATGCGGCCACGCCTGCACAACTTTGCGCCAGGCATCTAAGGTTTGCTCTTCGCGAGCCTGGGCAAGCAACTTGACGCCCTGCTCAACATGCTTATCGTCCTTAAACGCCTCCTCCATAAGGCGAATCATCGTCGGAGCCTTGCCCGGGAAAAGCTGATTATGCGGCCAACCATCCGGTCCACCAAATCCACCTTCCCACTTACCGCGCTCAAGCCGAAACGCGTACGCGCAATGTCCGGGCTGACCTGCCGTATAGGAAGGAATGCCGTGCGCACTGCACGCGGTCGAACCCGTATGCGACAAGCTGCCGCAAACGCCGCCGTGAGTAATCGTGCGTTGCGCTTCGCCCATCCACGCCGGGCACTGAATATAATACAAAGGACCCTGCACGGTCTCGCAGAATTCGCTCGTGCCCGCATACTTCGCCACCCAGCATGCCCAGCCCATCTTTTCGGGCGGCAGATTGACGCGATGCTGCGTGTAATAGAGCGATTCGTCATCCCAGTTATTACCCGCCACAAAGCGGATTTCCCAAGCTTTCAATTTCTCGAAGCCGGAATAAAGCTTACCCTCTTCATTGGAGGTCTTAAAGAAATAATATCTCCACACCGGGTCGCAACGCTTGCCCTCGCCCTCGGGGAGTGCTTCAAAGCGGCGAAGCTTATCCGCAAACGATCCCGCGCCCCAAGAAGTAGCAATGCCGACCGCCAGTTCCTGATACTTTGGCCAGTCCTTATCCGCCCCCGCACACGCCCAAATATCCGCCAAGACGCGAATGCCTTCAGCAGTGTTGGACGGGACGAGGCCTGCGCAAGCATACTTGAGAAGCAAGGATTCATCATTCAGGAAATAATTAAGAAATTCCGCGTACTTGGGATCTTTGGCGGCCAGCTTCTCAAGGTTCTCCTTGCCTGCCGTGCGAATAGCATCGCGAGCAAGAAGAGAAGCGGGTCGATTTAAGTCAACCCCTGCCAAGCCGGCCGCATTTTGGAACGCGCGGGCGGGCGGCACTTTGATGGCCTCATGGGCGGGCGGCAGTTTGCCGGATAAAGCGAACTCGCCGTCAAACGCGGTCTGAACGCGCGGGGTGGTCGCAAGGATAGCAGCTATTATAATTCCTGGAATCATAGCATTCTCCTTTTAATTTGCAATACGATTAAATATTGCCCTTCTAAGAGTTAGTGGATCGGAATAGGCAATGCCGGAATCGACGGGTAGCCCGAACGCGAGACGCGTTAATTTAATGCCGCGACCCTCAACGAGTTGCGCAAGATATCCCGCGGTAGCATCGCCTTCCATATCGGTTGAAAGCGCAAAAAGAATTTCGTGAATGGGCTCATTATCCAGGCGCGAGATAAGCGAAGCGAGATTGAGCTTCTCGGGGCCCATATGCTTCATTGGAGAAAGTTTACCGCCCAGGACATGGTATCTACCATGAAACGCACCCGATGCCTCAATGGACACAATGTCCGAAGCGTCCTCAACTACGCAAAGGATATTCTCCTCGCGCATCGGGTCGGTGCAATAATCGCACGGATTTTTATCCCGGGTAGTAAATGCTCCGCAGCGTTCGCAAACGCACACTCCGCGCTGGGCCTCAGCCAATGCTTCCATCAACGGAACCATGAGTTTCGCGGGCTCTCGCACCAGAGCGAGGGCGGCACGAGACGCAGAACGCCGCCCAAAGCCAGGTAGCTTGGACAGCGTTCGTTCGAGTTCCGCTATGGGCGCGAGCATTATTTGCCGAAGAGTCCGCCCATTCCGCCGCCGGCCTGCATCTGACGCATCATTTCGGCCTGGACCGCATCACGGGACTTCTTAAGGCCCATGTTGATGACATTAAAGAGCATTGTTTCAAAGCGGGCGGGCTTGCCGGCCTTCACTTCATCATATGCCTCGGGCGAGAAGGAAAGCTTCTCCACCGTCATATCGCCATTAACCACAATCGTGATGCCGCCGTTAGAGTACTCGGCTTTGATCTTCTTGATCATCGCCTCAACCTTCTTCGCCTGACTGCGAGCGGCCATCGCGTCCTTAATATTATCCATGAGTCCCATTAGTCAAGTTCCTTTCCAGAAAGATTCTTATATGCCGCGCGGTAAATTTCACGCGTACGATTGATAACCTCATCCGGGAGCACCGGGCCCGGCGGCTGATGATTAAAGTTGATGGAATCAAGATAGTCACGAACGTACTGCTTGTCCAAGGACGGCGGATTCTTGCCGACCGCGTAGGAAGCTTCCGGCCAGAAGCGCGAGGAGTCGGGCGTAAGAACCTCGTCCGCCAAAATCAAGGAGCCATCCGCGTCCTTACCAAACTCGAACTTCGTATCGGCAATAATAATGCCGCGCTCGCGTGCGTAATCTGCCGCCGTGGAGTAGAGTTTGATGGTCATGTCGCGAAGCGCAGTAGCGGTTTCCGCGCCCACGAGCTTCACGGTCTCCTCAAAATTGATAGCTTCATCGTGATCGCCAATTGCCGCCTTAGTGGTGGGCGTAAAGAGGACCTTATCGAGCTTCGAGGCATTCTGATAACCTTCACGAAGCTTCTCGCCATTCACCGTACCCGACTTCTGATATTCCTTCCAACCCGAGCCCGTCAAATAGCCGCGCGCAATGCACTCGACCTCGACCATGTTCACCTTCTTTACTAACATCGAGCGGCCGCGGAGATCTTCCTTGTACGGCTGAAGGACTTCTGGATACTCATCCACATTCGCGGTGATAAGGTGATTCTTAACGCCGAAAAATTCAAGCCAGAAAAGCGAAATCTGATTCAAGACTTTACCCTTATCCGGCACGCCGCAGGGAAGGATCACATCGAACGCGCTAATGCGGTCGGTAACGACCATAAGGAGCTTGTCGCCCAAATCAAACACATCCCGGACCTTGCCGCATTTCTTGGGCACACACGGAATATCTCATTCCAAAAGCGCATGGTTTTTATCGTAGGTCATTTTAGGTCTTTCTAGGTCT
>R14__coassemble_1690_pt1 | contig 10559 bp, 11 predicted proteins | sample R14__metabat2_high_PE_004 | metagenome-assembled genome bin R14 | reverse complement strand
ATTAAAGATTCAGCCATTCGATATTATGAATGGAAAGAGGGAGGAGAAATTAAGTGAAGCTTATTGATGGCAAGGCGCTGGCGGCAGATTTAAGGCGGCAGATTGCAGAAGAGGTTGCGACCTTGAAGCGCAAGCCGGGACTCGCGGTAATTTTGGTGGGGGAGAATCCCGCAAGCGTGAGCTATGTGACCGCGAAGGAAAAAGCCTGCGCAGAAGCGGGCATGGTGAGTAAGGAAATTCGTCTACCGGAATCGACGAGCGAGGCCGAGCTTTTAGCGAAGATTGCGGAATTGAACGAGGACAAGGAGATAGATGGCATCTTGGTGCAATTGCCACTCCCGAAGCATATTTCGGAGAAAGCGGTAATCGATGCCATTAGCCCCAAAAAGGACGTGGATGGCTTTACGCCCGTAAATGTGGGGCGAATGATGATTGGGGAAAAGTGCTTTTTGCCTTGCACGCCGCATGGCATCATCAAGCTAATCGAATTTAGCGGCATGGAGATTAAGGGCAAGCACGCAGTGGTGATTGGTCGCTCGAATATCGTAGGTAAGCCCGTTGCGATGCTCCTTGCGCGCAAAGAGTGCAATGCGACGGTGACGATGTGCCATACGGGGACGCCGGACATCGCGAAGTTTACGAAAGAGGCGGACATTGTGGTGGTGGCCACGGGGCGGCCGCACACCTTAACTGGGGAGATGTTGAAGCCGGGGGCGGTTGTAATTGACGTGGGAGTTAATCGCATTCCCGATGCGACCAAGCCGAAGGGCTTTCGCTTGGTGGGCGACGCGGACTTTGAGAGCTGTGCTTTAGTCGCGAGTGCAATTACTCCGGTCCCCGGCGGGGTGGGCCCAATGACGATTACGATGCTACTTTGGAATACGCTTGAAAGTGCTAAATGGAACGGCTAGATAAACATCTTTTAACGCTGTATCCAGACTTTAGCCGTTCGCGCATCGAAGGGCTAATTAAGGCTGGCTACGTGACGGTAAATGGCGCCGAGGCGGCAAAAGCGGGGATGAAGATTGACCCCAATTTAGATGAAATTGAAGTCGAAATTCCGCCGCCGGTGCCGGCAATTCCAGAGCCAGAGGATATTCCCTTGGATGTAATCTATGAAGATGATGATATCATCGTCATCAATAAGGCGGCAGGCATGGTGGTGCATCCGGCACCGGGGCATTATTCGGGGACGCTAGTAAATGCGCTCTTGCATCATTGTCCTGGTCTCTCGGGGATTGGGGGAGTGGCAAGACCCGGGATTGTGCATCGATTGGATCAGTGGACGAGCGGATTAATTGTGGTTGCCAAAAGCGAGAAGGCGATGGAAGGGCTGACGCGGGATTTTGCGAGTCACAAGAATATTGAGAAGACGTATTTGGCGATTTGCCATCGGACGGGGGCGGCGGGCAAGGGACTGCCCGCCCTACCGCTGGCAGGGAGAATTGAGAATAAGATTGGGCGGCATCCGGTAGACAGAAAGAAGATGGCCATTAGGACGGACGGGAATGGGAAGGTTGCGATAACGAATTGGAAGATAAATGGAAAATATGTGGAGTGCAAGATCGAGACGGGGAGGACGCATCAGATAAGAGTGCATATGGCCTCGATTGGCATGCCCATTATTGGAGACAGTGTATACGGAAAACCGCAATTTGACAAACAACTTAACCCGGTTCCCGCGCGGCAAATGCTGCATGCGTGGAAACTTAAACTCAACCATCCCGTCACCCACGAGGTGATGGAATTTATTGCTCCTCTGCCCGATGATTTTAAAAGTTACTGATCCGTGTAAACCGTTGGAATTTGACCTTTCGCGTCCCCTGGAAATTGAGGTCGGATGCGGGAAGGGGAAGTTTTTGACTGCCAGAGCCAAGGCCCATCCCGAATGCGACTTTCTGGGAATCGAGCGAATGCTCGATCGCGTTCGCAAGTTTGATGGGAAGTGCAGGTACTTGAAGATTGAGAATGCAAGCGTACTGCGGCTGGAGGCACTTTATACTTTTCATTATCTTCTGCCCGCGCATCACGCGAGGACGGTGTATGTGTTTTTCCCGGATCCGTGGCCCAAGAAGCGTCATCATTCGCATCGCTTATTTGGTCCCTTGTTCCGGGCGGCACTTTGGAAACGCTTGGCGGTGGGCGGCAAATTGGAGTTCGCGACCGACCACAAGGAGTACTTTGAAGAAGTGGTGGAGGGCTTTCTGGCCGACGAGCGCTTTGAGCGCGTAGAGCCGATGGCACGTCCGCCCGAAGTGTGGACGGAGTTCGAGACGTTATTTAGGGGTCAGGGATTGCCGATTTATTCGGCCGCGTGGAAGGCAAAGGATTTGCCCGATTACGAGCTCGAGCCCTTGACGATTCCGCCGGAAATGGAGCCTAGGGCTCTACCAGGACGCGAGTCTGTTTAGTGCAGAACTTGAATAAGCGATAAGCATTCCAATTGGCCAGACGGAAGCAGCCGTGGCTTTCAGCATTGCCTACGCGCTCGGGGATGGGGGTGCCGTGAATGCCGTAGCCAGGTAGGTTAAGTCCTATCCAGGCAATGCCGACCGGGTTGTTGGGACCGGGCTCGTAAATATAACGTTTAACGGCATTAGTGATGCCAAGTTGTTCGTCCGGCGTGTAGGTGTAGTTGGGATTCTCGATTAGCGAGGTAATCTTGAGTTCACCATGGGGCGGCAGTTTGGCCTTGGAGGCGGCAATCGAGCAAGGGAAGAAGGCGATTTGATGTCCTTCCTTATTATAGACACAAACTTCGCAACGTGAGAGCGAAATCTTGACGAGGGCGGCTTGGTTGCGATTGGCTTCCAGATATTTGCCGGCCGCGGAATTGAAGTCGAAGTCGGGAATGCGAATTAGGGTGCCGGGCTGAATTTGACTCCAGTTGATAATTTCGGGATTGAGCTTGGCGAGGCACTTTTGGGAAACATGGCCTTTTTCGGCATACATTTCCTTGATGGTTTTGTAGCCGAGATATTCGAGGTCGGCTTTCTCTTCCGGATCGTCAGGAATGTCCACAAGTTCGTTAAGGTCCTCCTGGGTAACCGAGAGGAGTTTCATGGGATAGGGCTTGGCGGACAAAGTGCCGCCCGCTTTCAAGTATAATTCCTTGGCGCGGCGGGACTTGATGCCCCAGGTGCCATCGATGGTGTTTACCGAAAACCCGGCGGCATCCATGTGGCACTGGATATTGAAAGTGTCGTTCGTCAAAAGCGGAATAAATGCAGCCAGGAGAATCGTTAGCATGGATTATTCGCTGAGATAATGAAGAACGATTTGCTTAACGATTAAGGAGAGTTTAACCGGCCAAAGACGAGTGGGGAGCTGGGCTTCAAGCGGGGAGGCAATGAAACTTGGGAGCTCGGGCAGGAAGTCGAGTCCGGTCAGCTCTTCAAGATCGTCAATGGAAATAAGATATCTGGCCGGAAAAGTGCGATAGTCCACATCTTGCGGCAGGAGGACCGCAAACGCGCGAACGTCTAATCCTTCCTGGGCAACTACGAGGGCGTAAAACTTTTCGGGGACATTAATCTTGCCGATTTTCTCTTTTTCACCGATGGCGCCTACGATTACCCAAATTTCGCCATAACTCTCGGTCCATAAATCGGCAATGCGATGTTCGATTTCGCGCCAGGGGCCGCGATTTAATTCCGCAGTTTGCGGGGCGATATTGGAGGTGAAGAAGGTGCGACTTTGCGCGCCTTTTCCGTAGCGCGTGGCCATGGCGTAATTGGGAACCATGTGTCCCTTGTCATAACCGGATTTTTTGTACTCATCGGGGGAGGGGGAGCTGGGTACCTGGGTGTCTTTGACGAAATTGGGTCTTTCGGTGAGGCTATTAGCGCGCTCCGGAACTACGTGATAGGCGGCCCAGACGGGATGCCTGAGGGATGGGGACCAGCCGATTTTGAATTCTCCGCGGTCGAGGACCTGGATGTCGCGAGGAGCGGGAGCACTGATGCGCACCGGTTCACCGGCAAAGAGAACTTCGCCATGGGGGGCGGCAGTGTCGTATTCGTAAACGCTGTCGTGTCCGGTGAGCCCCAGACCGTCAGTTAGATCGCTAATGGGATTGCCGACCGCTTCGATGGCATTGGCGAGCTCGGGATATTTTTTCTCGTAGCGATCAAGCCAAGCGCGGGAATGATGAACAAACCATTCGCCGATGGCGGCATAAATGGCGAAGAGAATGAGGGCGGCCGCAGAATATGCGAGCGCGCCCTTGCGTTTCTTCTGGCCTTTTTTACTCTTGCGGCTCACAGGTCACCTAACTCAATACGAATTGTGCGCGACTTCATGGCCGCGGTGTTGATTTCGTGGGCGTCGTCCGCCCCATGACGAACGACGCCGTCGTTTTTGTTGGGCTCGGGAACCACAATCTGTGCCCCGCAAGCAGGGCACAGAGTGGATTCACCAATCATATCGAGGGTGGCCTCGATTTCGGTTCCGCACTTCGGACAGAAGAATGCGGTAAAGGCAGAGGAATCGTCAGCCATTTTTACTTACCCAATTTGGTAGCCGAACGCCAAGCGTAATACTTTTTGAGTTTGAGCTTCTTGGCGGAGGCTTCATCGCAGAAGATCCAGGCGTCGTTATGCATCTGAAGGGCGCTGGCGGTGCAGAATTCGCTGATGCCGCCTTCGACCATGCCAGCAACGGCGTTCTGCTTATTTTCACCGAACGCGAGGAGAATGATCTTCTTGGCTTCGCAAATGGTGCCAACACCCATCGAGAGGGCGCGAGTAGGAACTTCCTTTTCCTTGCCCTTGAAGAAGAGACGGGCGTTGTCCTTGATGGTGGAAGGGGTGAGGTACACGACCGAAGTGCGGGACTTGAGGCTCGTGCCGGGCTCGTTGAAGGCGATGTGGCCATCCGAGCCGATGCCGAGGACCTGAATGTCAATGCCGCCCGCGGCCTTGATCTGCTTTTCGTAGGCTGCGCATTCCTTTTCGGGATCCTTGGCCATGCCGTTCAGGACGTGGGTGTTCTTGATCTGGATGTCGATCTTCTTGAAGAGGTTCTCGTTCATGAAGTAACGATAGCTCTGGTCGTGCGTGCCGGGAAGGCCCACGTATTCGTCGAGGTTCCAGCTCTTGACCTGCTTATAGGAGACCTTCTTAGCCTTGACTGCCTTGGCCATCTCATTGTACATGAGCACGGGCGTCGAGCCGGTTGCGAGGCCGAGGACGAGCTTGGGGTTCTTCTTGACGGCCGCGGTGATCATATCCGCCGCCATCTTGGAGGCTTCTTCTTTTGTCTTGCAGATTACTACTTCCATTTTATTTACTCCTGGTTGAGTTGTTAGTGAATTAGTTATTAGTCAATGTAAAGGGGCTCAATTTTGAGCGGGGTGCGGGGCGCTTTGGTGGCGTCCCCTACCGGCTGGGTCTCGGCGGCAGTTTGGGTCTCGACCTTATTCGCCTTTGCGGGGCGATTCTTCATAGCGCTGTACATGCCTTTCAAGCCGAGTACAATCAAGATTGCGACCACGACAACGGCCGCGTAAAGTCCAATCATGCGCCAGTTGAGGTCAACCTTGGGCATCGCGGGCATTTTGGGCAGCTTGGGCGCGCGCGGAGGGTTGTGGGGCGCTTGGGGAGTAGCCGCTATCGGCTTTTCTTCGTGAAGTGAGGGTGGCCTGGGGACGACATGCTTTTTGGGCGCGTCCTGTACATCGGTGCGGGCGGCAACAGTTTGGGCCGGAGCGGCTTTAGGAACGGGCTTACCGCGATAAAGGGCGGTAAATTCGTCCTGCAATTCCTTGGTGCGGGCTTTAAGCCCTACCGCTTCACAGTAGAGCTTGACAAAGCCGCGTCCGTAGATGGGGGCTACGATGTGCTTAAAGTTTTCCGTCTCCAAGTCCTCAATGACGGGGGTCATCATGTGCGTTTTGGCGCACAAGTCACTAATCGACATCCCTGCAGCTTCACGAGCCGATTTTAGCGTAATACCTAATGCCATTATGCTTGCTCCTCATTTTCTTCGTAAAATAAATCACCTTGGGCCATATACAACCCTCTACCCCTACTATCCGAGGATGGCTCCGCTTGTTGTGTTTGGTCGAGCGAGGCAGAGCCGGAAGTCCGGAGGGAGGGGCCGCCCGGTATTCCGGGGAGGGCGCCTGCAGGAGCTTCCGGGCTGTCGAGCGACGCTTCATCGCTGCCGCCACCAATCAAGCCCATCATTTCATCCTCGCTCATCAAAATTGTGCGCGGACCGGCACCAGCTGCCTGCGGACCGATAACGCCCATTTCCTCGAGAGTGTCACAAAGTCGGGCGGCATTATTGTAGCCAATGCCCATCTTGCGCTGGAAGTGGCTTACCGAGGCACGCTTGGTGTTGATAATAACTTCAATCGCCTTGGAAATCTGGTCGTCCTTTTGTGACTTTACTTCCTTGGCTTCGGCCGCCGCGGCTTCTTCTTCCGCATTCTGGTCGGCAAATGGATCTTCGACCTGCGATTCCTTCACCTTGGAAAGTCCGCGGGCGAACTGCTCATCGAATTGGGTGTTGGAGTGCTTTTCGATAAATTCAGTGATGCGAGTAATTTCGTCATCGCTGATCCAGGCGCCCTGTGCACGAATGAGGAGTCCTTCCTTATTCCTAAAGAGCATATCACCGCGGCCAATCAGATTTTCGGCTCCGCCTTCATCGAGAATCGTACGCGAGTCGATGCCGGAGGCAGTCTTGAACGCGACGCGTCCGGGGATGTTCGCCTTGATGGTGCCGGTAATGACTTTGGCGTCCGGACGCTGAGTGGCGAGGATGAGGTGAATGCCGGCGGCACGAGCCTTGGCGGCAATGCGGGAAATGGGGCCAGTCACTTCCTTGGCGGCAGCCTGCATGAGGTCGGCAACTTCGTCAATAATAATAATGATATAAGGAACGGTGCGGGGCATGTCGCTACCAACGGCGGTATCCTGTCCGCCAAACATGTCCGGCTGAGTGAAGGTCTTGCGCGAGTTAAAGTCCTTAATATTCTTTACGTGCGCCTTAGAGAAGAGCTTGAGGCGCTTTTCCATCTCCACGACTGCCCACTGGAGGGATTTTACTACCTTATTATTATCAGTGATGACTGGAACGAGCAAGTGGGGAATGTTGCGATAGAACGAGAATTCCACCGACTTGGGATCGACCATGATGAGCTTTAACTGCTCGGGCGTGCGCGTCATTAAAAGTCCGTTAATGATGGAATTAAGGCACACCGATTTACCCTGGCCGGTGGCACCAGCAACGAGCATGTGCGGCATGGTGGCCAAATCGGCCACGAGATCGTTGCCGGCGGCATCCTTGCCAAAGAGAAGCGGGAGCTCGTAGTGTCCGTTCTGGAATTTCTCGCCCTCGAAAATCTCGCGGAAAGAAATCGAGACCGGCTTCATGTTGGGGACCTCGAAGCCGATGCGGTCCTCGCCCGGAATTGGGGCTTCGATACGAAGGGATTTGGCGTGAAGGGCGCCCATCAAGTTGTCGAAGAGCGAGGTAACGGTGGAATAGCGAGTGCCCGGGGCGGTTTCCACGGCGTACTTGGTGACGACCGGACCTTCTACCTTATAGGAAAGCTTGGCGTCCACCCCAAAGAGCTTAAGGGTATCGATGAGGCGTTGGGCAGTAAGTTCCGCACCGCTATTATCAATGTGCGACTTGACGAGCGGGTTAAGGAGATTCTTGGGCGGCAGAACGTAAGGACCCTTGTTCGGAAGGCCCTCGGCGTCAGAGGTCGAGTTAGGTCGATTTAGGTCGGTATAGGTCGCGTTAGAGTTGGTTGAGGTTGTGGCACGGGCGGCTTCTTTTTCGGCACGGGCGGCTTCCTTGGCCAGCAACTTCTCGCGCTGGGCACGAATCTTGGCCTCGAGTTTTTCGCGTTTGGCGGCTTCCTTGGCCTCGCGAATGGCGGCTAATTCCGCTTCGCGGTCTGCCTTTTCCTTCTCCTTGGCCCAATCAACTACCGGGTCGCTTTCTTCTTCTGGACGCTCGGACTTTCCGGCCTTGGCCCAGGTAAATAATTTGACTAGCCCGGCCTTGAGACTGCTCATGCCCACAATCGTGAGGAAAGAGGTCACTAAAATGATGAGCATAATGACCGAGGAGCCAAAGTCCGAGAGGAGCGGACAAAGTGCTTTGGTCATGAGGAGGTAGCCAATGGCACCACCGGCACTCGCAAGATTATTGCGTTCCATCGCTCCGGTTAACATGCCGGTGTGAGCCTCGACGACTTCGATAAGGGATGAAAGGGCAATAATAAAGGTAATATAGACGAGGATTTTGGGCGCGGTCCATTTGGACTTGAAGCCGCCCAGGACGCACAACAGCGGAATCGACCACACGCCGAGACCGATTAAAGTATAGCCATAATAGGCAAAGCCATCGCCCAAGGCACCAATCCAGTTGGAACTTTTTGCCGCCGGGGCCTGCAGGACACTGATGGCGTGCCAGTCGTAAGTTAAAAGGGCAACTACGAGGAAAAGGGCAACCGCCAGGAGTATCCAGCCGACAAAACGACGAGCTTCGCGTTTAGTGTCCTCGTTATTAGAATTTGAAGATGATCCGATCATTGTGCTTGAAATCTGTAGTCTTTTCGGTGCTAAGCGCGTGGTAGATAACCACCGCTAGGACTAGGGCCAGTACTTTGAGCCACCAATTATTTAGAATTATTGCCATGGAATTGCCACCAATCGATTAGTCGCGTGAGCAAGGAAGGACGTTCGTCATCGCGACGCATCGCCTTGTTAATCCAACGACGGATGGAGGCTTCTTGCTGTCCAGCCGCGTACCGGAAGAGTTTGCCATTGTGGGCGACACTGATGGTGCCGGATTCTTCGGAAACTACCACTACCAAGGCGTCAGTTTCCTCGGAGAGCCCGACTGCCGCCCGATGACGCATGCCGCTCGCGATGAGGCTAGGATTATTGGAAACCGGAAACACGCAGTGGGCGGCCGCGATGCGTCCGTTGCGCATGGTCATGCCGCCATCGTGCAAGGGGAGGGGCGGGGTGAAGATGGTGCGAACGAGCTGACTGGAGAACTGGGCATTCAAGACGACGCCTTCCTCTTCGTAGCCGCGAAGCGAAATGCCGCGCTCGAAAGCGATTAGGGCACCCATTTTCATCTCGGAAAGCTTCATCAAAGTTTTGACGACATAATCGGGCGTCACACTGCCATCGGCATTGTGTTTGCGACGTTCAAGGTAGCCGAAGGCACCAAGTTCGGCCAAGGTGCGACGGATTTCCGGCTGGAAAATGACGACCGAGGACATGGCCAAATACGCGATGACGAACTGAACGATGCGCGTTAGGACCTGGAAGTGCAGGAAGAAGGTGCAGGCGAAAGCCACGGCGGCAATTAGGCCCACGCCCACGAGCGCCTGGCCGAAACGCGACCCCTTGGCGCGTTTTAAAATGGCGTAGATTACGAGGTAAAGGATGATTACCTGAATAATCGCACTAATCGATATGGTCATTTTCTAAAGTCTCTTTCGGTTCTTCCAAGAGCTTTTTAACTTCTTCGCCATCGATGGTCTCGACCTCGAGGAGTTTGTTGGCAAGTTTCTCGAGCTTGTCCTTATTTTCATCCAGCATCCGCTCGGCACGCGCGTACGCGTCATTAATAATTTCGGTCACTTCCGCATCAATGGCCTGCGCGGTCGCTTCGCTAATCTGGGGCGGCACTTCGGCCTGCGACCAGCTGTTTACGTCCGCAAACGCCTGGAAACCGAACTTTTCGCTCATGCCATACGAGCAAATCATCTTGCGCGCGGTGTCGGTGGCCTGACGAATGTCCTGGGCGGCACCGGTGGAGATTTCGTTCGTGAACATCTTTTCCGCCACTCTGCCGCCGCACATGACGACGATTTCATCGAGGAAGTGCGATTTGGTGCGATTAAGAACGTCCTCTTCGGGGAGGGACATCGTCGCACCCAGAGCACGTCCGCGCGGAATGATGGTCACCTTATGAAGGGGATCGGTGTTGGGCAAAAGAAGCTGCAAAATTGCATGGCCAGATTCGTGCCAGGCAGTAATTTCGCGGTCGTGCTGACTGTAGCCGGCCGACTTTCTTTCGCGGCCCCAAAGGACCTTGTCGCGCGCTTCTTCGAGCGTTGCCTCGTCGACGGCTTCGAGTTTCTTGCGGGTTGCCAAAAGGGCGGCTTCATTAAGGAGGTTCGCGAGATCCGCACCTGAGAAGCCAGGGGTGCCGCGGGCGGTCCGCTTGAGGTCTACGCCTTCGGCAAATTTAATCTTCTGACCATGAAGTTTAAGGATTTCCTCGCGGCCTTTCAAGGTGGGGAGTTCAACTACGACCTGACGGTCGAAACGTCCGGGACGCAAGAGGGCATTGTCGAGCGTGTCGGGACGGTTGGTGGCGGCAATTACAATGACGCCTTCATTGGCATCAAAGCCGTCCATTTCAACGAGCATCGTGTTCAAGGTTTGCTCGTACGCGTGCTGCCCGCCCAACGCGCCCGCGCCCGTGCGCTTTTGGCCGATGGAGTCGATTTCGTCAATAAAGACGATGCAGGGGGCGTGATTCTTGGCTTCGTTAACGACTTCGCCCATTCACGA
>R14__coassemble_1638_pt1 | contig 10794 bp, 10 predicted proteins | sample R14__metabat2_high_PE_004 | metagenome-assembled genome bin R14 | reverse complement strand
GGGCGTGGCGGCTTGACCCACAAAATAAGCAGACAAGGGGCGGAAAGGAATCGTGAGGAGCATCGCGATGAGTCTTAAGGGGGCGCCGACAATGTGCATGAGGGAGATGGACTTAAACTTCTTGAGAGCTTGGAGCGCATTCGTGTAAATGGGAGCCACACAGCCCACAAAAGACGAGGCTAAGATCAAAAAACCGAGGGAGCCTTCGACAATACGAATCTTAGTGAGAAAAACCGGCATTAAAAGCCGAGAAATGACAATGGCAAGAACGAGGAAAATGGCGGTAGCAATAAAGACGCCTTGCATGAGGCTCTTAAGCTTGCCAAATTCGCGGCGGGTTGCAAGAGTGTTAAGCTCCTTCATGAACGTCATCGCGAAAATGTACGCGGGGAGTGCGAGAGTGGTCGCAAAGCTCGTTAGAGGGATAACCGCGCCAAGTTCTGAGGGGTCGATATATTTGGGGACGAGGTAGACACCAACGAACATATTAAGCAGATCCGACACACGGCAAGCGCAAAAGAGCATTAGGGAGTACCACCAGAAGTCTCCAAGTTTCGCGTGCAGAATATCGAAAAGCTTTGACATTTATCGTCCGCAGATCCTAGCGAGATCCTGAATGGTGTTCAATTTAAGGAACTCGTCGATGGGAATATTCTTACCGTACTTGTTCTCAAGGTGGATTAAGAGTCCGAAAGCTTTCAAAGAGCACCAATCGTCCAAGTCGCGAAAACGCGTCTCGGGGGTGAGCGCGGGGACATCAAGGACATCCGCTAAATCTAGACAGAAATCATTCATTCACTTTGGTGATGTAAATGCGCTCGTGCGCAGTCTTAATCATTGAGGAAGACGAGACATCGAGTTCTTCGAAAAGTTTCTCGCCCGGACGAATGCCGGTAAAGACAATGGGGATATCGGTGTAAGGACGATAGCCGGCTTGACGAATCATCGTTTCTGCAAGATCGACAATCTTGACAGGCTCGCCCATATCGAGAGTGAAGATGACCTGGTCGCGCATCGCTGCCGCCTTCAAGACGAGCGAAACAGCCTCGGAAACAGTCATAAAGTAGCGCTTCATCTCCGGGTGAGTAATAGTGACGGGGCCACCATTTTTGATTTGCTCCTCAAAGAGCGGGACGACGCTGCCACTCGATCCCAGTACATTACCAAAGCGTACGGCGGCAAAACTGGTCTTGTTAAGGCTATTTAGGGCCATCACTGCCTTTTCCGCCTCGCGCTTTGATTTACCCATGGCACTTACTGGGTTTACCGCCTTGTCAGTAGAAATGAGCACAAAGCGCTCCACCCCTTCCTGCGTCGCGATTTCGCCCAGCTCACTGGTGGCGAGGGTGTTGTTGCGATAGCCTTCTTCGGGGTAAAGCTCGACCATCGGGACATGCTTGTAGGCGGCGGCATGAAGAATAATCTCGGGGCGATACTTTTGGAGAACCGCGCGCATTTTATCGCCTTCGTTAATATCGATCATCACCGGAATACAAGGCGAAATGGAACCCAAGGCACGCATCTTACGGTCAATTTCATAAAGCGCATTTTCACTGCGCTCAACCATAATGACTTCCTTGGCCCCATTCATCGCAACCTGACGAACGAGCTCGGAACCAATCGAACCACCAGCACCTGTAACGAGAACAACCTTGCCTTCCAAATAAGCAACGACATCGTCCATTTGAATATGATTTTCCGGGCGAGTTAAAAGTCCGCACTCACGCGCTTTCGCCTGCTGATAGCGTCCGTACATGACACGCACGCCCACCATCATAATGGAGAGAAAGACAACATTGAGCCAGGCGACCGAGAAAGGATGACGGAAAAGCGAGGCTTCGGAGGAGGTAAAGATGGCGCGGAGAATGAGCTCCAAGAAAAGAATCGTTGAGAACGCGCCGATAAAGCGCGGAAGATTAAGGAGCTTGACACGCCAATCGGTGTGACACTTCCAGAGAATCAAAGCCACAAGCTCCATCGCACAGGTGGGGAAGAAGCCCATCACCATCGTAGCGACGCCAAAACTGGGCGTACCGAAATTAAGGCGAATAGCATACGCGCCAAAATAGGCGAGCGCCATCAACGCAATATCGGTAATAAACCTAATAATCATAAGCCAAGTTTGGAGAGACGGTAGGTCATCATGCGCGGCGAGACGCCAAGTTCACGTCCGGCGGCAGAACGATTACCTTTGTGGCGGCGCAAGGCCTCGGTGAGGATGCGCTTTTCATAGGCGGCGAGCTGTTCGTCGAGGTGCATTCCTGCGGGCGCATTAAAAGGATCTTCCGCAAATTCCGGCATTTGCAAAGCGGGCGGCAGATTGTAGCCGTGGATAAGCTCGTCGCGCGTAGTCAAGACAGCGCGCTCGATGCAGTTTTCGAGTTCGCGGACATTGCCGGGCCACTTATAGGAAAGGAGCATATTGATGGCCGGAGAAGAAAAGCCGGTCACATGCTTACCATACTTCACATTCATCTTGCGAATAAAGTTCTCAGCAAGAAGAATAACATCGCCCTGGCGATCGCAAAGATTCGGCATGTGAATGGGGAAGACAGAAAGACGATAGTAAAGGTCCTCGCGGAAAAGTCCGCGCGCCATCAGGTCCTCGAGATTCCTGGAAGTGGCGGCAATAAAGCGGACATTCGAGTGAAGTTCCTCATTCGAGCCGACGCGCGAGAACGTGCGCTCCTGCAGGAAGCGGAGAAGTTTCACCTGTGTGGGAATGGAAAGGTCGCCAATTTCGTCGAGGAACAAAGTACCGCCGTCAGATGCTTCCGCGCGGCCAATACGACGCTCAAAAGCGTCAGTAAACGCGCCCTTCTCATGTCCGAAGAGTTCGGACTCGATGAGCGTCTCGGGGAGTGCCGCGCAATTAAGAGTGACAAACGGACGATCCTTACGGAGGGAGCCTGCCTGAATCGCTTTCGCAACAAGTTCCTTACCAGTACCTGAGGCACCGCGAATAAGAACTGTAGCTTCGCTGGGCGCAACCTGAGCAATTTGCTCGTAGATGGCACGCATCTCGGGGCACTGACCGATAATTTCGCTGGGGCCATTCAAGATTTCGTGGAGCATCTTATTTTCGCCCACGAGTGCATCACGCTCGGCAACTTCGGCACGAGCAGTGGCGGCAGCATCGGCAGTGATACCGGCAATAATCTCGAGGAGCGCGAGGTCTTGCTCGAGTGAAATCTGAGAGTCGCGCGTATTTTCGCGGTCGACCGACAAAGTGCCAATCACCTGTCCGAGGTGAATGAGGGGCACGCAGATAAAAGCTATATTGTCGTTTTTATTGCGTGCGCCAGTACGATTCAAAAAGCGCTTGTCCTTGCGAATATCGCGGACAATTTCGGCCTTACCCGTTCGAGCAACCATGCCAGTGATGCCTTCGCCAATTCGATAGCGTCCGAGGGACACTTCTTCGGCGTTAAGGTCATCCGAGCTCGCTTCAATGCGTAGTTCGTTGCCCTCCAAGAGCGTGATAGTGCCGCGAAGCATACCCATCCGATCGTGGAGGATGTCAATGATTTTTTCGAGGAGTAAGGTGCTTTTCATTGTCGTTTATTTATTATTCTGCGCCGAGATTGAGGCCAATGGACTTTAAGTCCTCTGCGTCGAGAGCGTAGACAGGGTCGATTTCGATGGGAGTATCCTTGCGCACCAAGATACCGACTTCCGCGAGCATCTTGGCCCACTTGACCTGCATATCGTTCTTGCAAGTAGCGGGCGAGTCGCTGCCTTCAGCATTCTTGACGGGCGAGAACTCGTGCTTCTGATCGAAAGCGAGGAAGGCGGCAGTCTTGGCGTTCGGGAGGATATCAAAAATGAACTTCTCGAACTTGTAGCCGTTGGGCTCGGAGGGCTTGACGACCTTACCATTCTCGTCACAGACGGGAATCTTCTTAAAGGCGAGGTGAAGCGGCATATTCTTGCCAGCCTCGCGCTCCAAAAAGTCGCGATCAAAGACGTGAATAGCGGGCGAGCCGAACTTGAAGTACAAGTCGCCAGTCTTCGTCTTGCGTTCGCACTGCTCCTTGGTCATTTCGGTGTATTCGACCATGCGATACTGCTTACCAAACTGCATGGGCATACCGACCTTTTCATAGGGGTCACGCTTGGCGCAAAGCTTGAGAGAGTACTCCGACTTGTTCATGACATGATAGCCAATGAACGCAGGGTCGGCAATTTCAACCAAGGGGTTATCGACCTGGAAGAAGAAGACCGACTTGATGCCGCGCTTCTTCATGTCCGCGAGAGCGCCGGACTTCTTGAGGGCAGCCAAGAGTCCGCCATGACCATCGGGAGACATGAAGACATGGCCAGGGGCATCGAGAATAATCTTGCCGTCCTTCGTCATACCCGGCCACATGCCCTGGGTGAAGAAGAAGACATCCTTGGGATTAAGACCAAAGTAATCATTTTCCTCGAAGCAGGCGACAGTGGCATCGTTATTAGCCTCGGATGTCATCACGTAGAACGGAATCGTCGCGCCATAGCGAATGGAGCGGGCAAGAATCTTACGCGCGTGGAAATAAAAGAGCGGCGCGCCGGTGATAGGTCCAATCGAATAGCAGCCCTTCGGGCCATCATAGCCAAGGCGCGAGCCCTGTCCACCGGCCACCAAGAGCGCAGCAACTTTACCGGCCCTCAATTCCGCTTCGCCGGACTTGATGGCTTCGGCAAGCTTCTTGCCCTTAAGTTCCGCAACCTTGGGAGCCTTACCCTTGGAGTTATCAATCTCGGACGCACCCTTCTTGAGCGCCTCCTGGCAGTACTTCACATTCTTGGGCTCAATCTTCGCAATCTGTTCGAGGAGCGCAGTCTGCTCGGACTTCTTGAGCGACTTAAAGAATTTGAGGACATGTTCCTGTCCACAGGACTTGAGCATCTTAGTTGCTTCAGTAATGTTCATTTGTTTTCTCCTTTAGTATACAGGTTGTAAAATCCAACGCTTGTTGTACCAAAACCAATCGCCTGGGTGCTTCATGATTTCGTCGGAAAGTAGTTTCATCACTTCGCGCGTGAGTTCGGCGGCATCCTTGCCCTGAGGCTCAAGGGTGGCGAGATGAGTAAAGGTGTGTTTGCCATGTTCGCGACGCATCATAGCGACCACGATGGGGGAATTGGTGTTGATGGCGAACATCGAGGCGGCATGAGAGACGTTCGCCTTGCCGCCCAGAAAGTCCACTTCCACATCGCGCGTGGGAACGCGGAGATCGGGGAGAATTGCGAAGGCGCGGCCATTTTGCAAATAGTCCTTGATGCGATTTAAGGTTCCGCGCTCCTGACGATAAAGCACCTCAATCGTGCCATACTGACGGCGCATCCACGCGTCAATCTTGGGATTGCGCTGCTTGGCGGCGATAGCAAACAAGGGGAGGCCGTAGGCAGCCATTGACCACGCCGCCATGTACCAATTGCCCGAGTGAGGGACCATGATAACTGCGCCGTGACCTTCGTCCACAATTTTCTGAAGCTTATCCTTATATAAGGCGCCTTCGACGATGTGCTTATCCATCCACGCACGATTAAGCTTAGGAGCGCGAATCATTTCAACCGCGTTTTGGAGGACATTCGCCAGCGAATCGACAGCAATTTCCATTTTGCGCTTCTTGTCCATCCCGGGGAAGACTTCCTCGAGTCGAGCAAAGGTGCGCTGACGCTTGAAGCGAAAAACCTTAACCATCAAAACCGCCGCCCCACGAGTAATGGCCATGGCAGCAGGATAGGGAATGGCGTTCACGATTCCACACGCCGCACGCAAGGAGTAATATTCGAGGTTAATAGTTAAAGGGGTCTTCTTCATGCAGAGAGATTCCTAAGACGCAACTGCCCACAGGCGGCACTTTGATCTTTGCCGCGCGAACGACGGAGCATCGTTTGGACATGGTGTTTCATGAGGACATCGAGGAACATCATCATCGTGGACTCGGGCGGCGTTTCAAAGTCCGGACGATGATCGACCGGTGACAAAGGAATAAGGTTCACCTTGGCCATGGGCACGCGACGAACCTGACGCGCCAGCTCCTCCGCACACTCGCGAGAATCATTAACACCCTTAATGACCGTGTACTCGAAAGTAATGATGCGCTTGGTGGCCTTGGTGTACTCTGCGCAAGTCTCAAGAAGTTCGTCAATATGATACTTTTTATTAATCGGCATCAATTGCGAGCGAAGCTCGTCATTCGGCGCGTGCAAGGAGACGGAAAGTTCGAACTGAATACCTTCGGCGGCGAGACGCTTGAAGCCGGGGACAACACCACAAGTGGAAATTGTAATATGGCGTGCACCCAAATTGGGGCCTTTACCGGCGTTGATGAGCTTTAAAGCGCGCATTACATTGTCGTAGTTGGCAAATGGCTCGCCCATGCCCATCACGACAATATTGGTGATTTCGCCATACTTGCGGGCGGCAAGATATTCGGCTACAATTTCGTCCGCCGTCAAGCTGCGCACAACTCCGCGCGAACCCGAGGCACAAAACGCGCAGCCCATTGCACAGCCAACTTGCGTGGAAATGCATTGCGTGAAGCGTCCCGTAGCAGGAATAAGGACAGTCTCAACGAGATTACCATCCGCATATTTAAGGAGTAGTTTCTTGGTGCCATCAGCGGAAGTAACACACTCCACTTCCTCGCAAAATGTGAGCGGAAACTCTTTTTTAAGTACTTCGCGGAAATCCTTGGGGAGGGTCGTCGCGTCGTCCCAGGAAGTGATATAATCCCGATAAAGTGACTGGAGAATCTGGTCAGCGCGAAATGCGCGCTGGCCTTTTTCAACAAGCGCAGGCTTCCATTCTTCGGGAAGAATGGAGTAAGCGGGAGTGATTATCGTTTCTGACGCCATTCGTGATATTCAGAATAACTGCCTTCGAAGAAGTAGGTCTTGCCATCCGGCTCAAACGCAAGGATATGGGTGGCGATACGATCGAGAAACCAACGGTCGTGCGAAACAACCATCACGCAGCCGCCGAAGTCCTGGAGGCCTTCTTCCAAGGAACGCAAGGTTGCGACATCGAGGTCGTTCGTCGGTTCGTCCAAGAGAAGCAAATTGCCGCCCGAAGTGAGGAGCTTCGCGAGGTGGACGCGATTACGTTCGCCGCCCGAAAGGACGCCAACCTTCTTCTGCTGTTCAGTGCCACGGAAATTAAAGCGAGAGCAGTAGGCGCGGCCATTCATCATGGTAGTACCCGCGAGACGAACAAATTCGCCGCCACCAGTGATTGCTTCGTAAATGGTCTCGTCCGGCCTAAGCTCGCTGCGCGTCTGATCGACGTAGGAGAGTTTGACCGTGTCACCCACCGCAATTGTGCCCTCGAGAGGCTTCATTTCACCAGTGATGAGCTTAAAGAGTGTGGTCTTACCCGCACCATTCGCTCCGATGACACCAACGATGCCGCCGCGCGGCAAATTGAAGTTGAGGTCGGAATAAAGAATATGATCGCCAAAGCCCATCTTGACATGCTCGGCGCGAACGACAAGATCACCAAGACGCGGACCCGAAGGAATGCGAATGACGAGATCGTCCTCGCGAGTTGAGACCTCCTGCTTCTGCAATTCCTCGTAGCGTTTGACACGCGCCTGTGACTTGGAATGACGACCGGAGGGATTGGTCTGAATCCACTTAAGTTCGTTCTCCAGGAGCTTCTGACGACTTTTCTCCACCTTTGCCTCGCGCTCGAGCATCGCCTGCTTCTGCTTGAGCCATTCCTCGTAGTTGCCCTTGTACGGATAGCAAATGCCGTGGTCAAGTTCAAGAATCCAATCAGTTACATCCGAAAGGAAGTAGCGGTCGTGCGTGACCACGATGAGTGTGCCCTTGAAAGGCTTCAAATACTCTTCGAGCCATTGGACAGTTTCCGCGTCAAGATGGTTCGTCGGTTCGTCCAAGAGGAGCACATCCGGCTCAGTGAGGAGCAGTCGGCAAATAGCGACACGACGACGTTCGCCGCCGGAGAGGACCTTCACCTCGCGATCGCCGGGCGGACAGTGCATCGCCGCCATGGCACGCTCGACCGTGGAATCAATATTCCAATAATCGTGCGCATCAATTTCGTCCTGCAAGCGAGCCATTTCTGCCTCTGCCTTGGGATCGTCAAGATTGCAGCAAAGTTCTTCGTAGCGATCAAGCTTGTCCTTGATCGGCTGAATCGCTTCAGCTACGACCTCGGCAACAGTTTTGGAGTCGTCAAGCTGAGGCTCCTGCGGAAGGTAGCCTACCTTGGTACCCTTCGCGACCTGGACTGTGCCAATGAGGTCAGTGTCGAGTCCGGCTAGAATCTTGAGGAGTGAAGACTTACCGGCGCCATTCGAACCAATTACACCGATGTGCGCACCATAGAAAAACGAAAGATTGACGTCCTTAAGGATGGTTTTGGTGCCCACCTGCTTCGTGACGTCAATTAAAGAAAACTGATATTCGCCAGCCATAATTATTGATGGATTTTATCATTCGCCTTGGCGACTTTCGCAGCGAGCGTCTTTTTGTGCTCGTGATACTTGGCGCGGAGGCCTGCATCCGCCGTGCCAAGAATCTGAATTGCCAAGAGGGCGGCATTCGTGGGACCGGCCGAACCGCAGGCCACAGTAGCAACCGGAACACCCGAAGGCATCTGCACGGTCGCATAAAGCGCATCTAGTCCATTCAAAGCGCCGCCGGCCATGGGAATGCCGATAACGGGAAGAACTGTGCCAGCCGCCAAAACGCCCGCCAAATGGGCAGCACCACCAGCGGCGGCAATAATCACCTTAAGTCCGCGTTCTTCGGCAGTGCGCGAATACTCGATGGCGAGTTCCGGCGTGCGATGCGCACTGATGACGCGCGTTTCAAATTCCACCCCAAAATTCGTCAAAGTCTCGCAAGCCTTCTGAACCTGCGGCCAGTCGGAGTCCGAACCCATCACAATACCAACTACGGGAGTAGCCATTTTACAATTGTCCTTTCTCAAGTTGCATTTTAAATTCTTCCATATTTTGCGGACGGTACGCATTCAAGATTGCCGATGCAACCACGTTTCCCTTCGCATCACGAATCGAGCAATCAAAAGAGCCCGCAACTTCGTCACCAAAGACATTGGTTGCGGTCGTATAATAATCCTTACCGACCTCAAACTTGTCAAGGTTCAAGGTCATCTTGCGCGTACCCAAAAGAAAGCCCGGGCGAGCATCTTTGACGCCATTTATCTTGTCCGCATAACCGGCGAGCGCGGCGGCAGTTTGAGCCATAAACTCAATCGCAGTCACACTCATCGACCATTTCTCCTTAATCGTTACCTTGGAGACCATGGTCTTATTTCCCAGGTCGATCGACTCAATGGAATCGATAAGAATCATCGGCGGACGGTGGGGGAGTAAATCCTCAAGTGTGTAGCAAAACTGCTGCATTACTTCCTCCAAACGCAAATGAATTCGAGAGAGTACACTTGCTCTCACCGTGAATGATTCTAAGATAACAAATTGCCGCTTCGATAGCACCCGCCGCCCCCAGACAATGTCCGGTCAGTGATTTGGTGGACTCAAGCTTGGCTTTGATGCCAAGACGCGAGACGGCCTTCATTTCCATGGCATCATTCGCGATAGTGCCAGTGCCATGAAGGTTGATATAATCGACTTCGCTTAAGTCGCCGGCAGCTATCATTGCCGCGTACGCACCGTTGCCTTCGGGATCTGGCGCAGTCGCATGATAGGCATCAGAACTTTCACCCACGCCTTGCAAGGTGACGCCATCGCCCACCTTTTGCAAAATAAAAAGCGCTACGCCCTCTCCCAAATTAATCCCATCGCGATCTTCTGCGAGCGGCTTACAGCGCCCGGCACTCAAAGCACCAAGCGCATTAAAACCATTCATCGCAAAACGGCAGCGTCCATCCACTCCGCCAACAATCACCGCATCAACGATGCCATTCTCAATTAAACGCATCGCAGACTTGAACGACTTGGACGAGCTCGAGCACGCAGTCGAAACCGTATATGCCGGACCCTTCACACCTGTCAACTGCTTAAGGTATAGGCTCGGCGTCCCGAGCTCAATCATGCTGAAATCAAGCTTAGCAGGCTTTTCGCCATTCTTTAGCCATTCGTCTACATAATTCTCTGCTTCATCAATACCAGTATTGGACGCCCCAAGGACAATGCCCACGCGCTCTAAACCATACTTGGCAATAAGCGCATCAAAAGCGGGTTTCAAATTATCGTAGGCAAGTTTAAGTAAGCCATTCGTGCGCGTGTCTGCGTGAGTTTCGGCCGGCACTGCACCAAAGAAAATGGAGCGGCCAGGAATATCGCCCGAAATTTCCTTCATTCCTGGAGCAAAGGACTTTTTATAGTTCTCCCAGGTTTCTTCATTACCCACACCCAAGGCCGAAGCGACAAAGAGATTACTTAGTTTCATTAATCTCCTTTAGCTTCATCGCCTTGTCATGAACTTGTTGACTCAAAGACTTCTTGCCCATTTGACGCAAACAAAAACTGAGCGCTTCCGCCGACTGCCAATCATTCGGACGAATCAAGAGATAAGTCTCATAACATTTTGCCGCCGTCGCAAAATTACCCACCTTAACAAATGCGTCGCCATTTTTCCAGAGACGATTGAGACGATCTAAAAGCATTGAATCATTGGGATTACCCAGGGCGGCCTTCGCCCAAAGCTGAGTCGCTTCATTGATTTTCTGTTCGTCAGCAAGAATATTTCCCTGAATAACGAGCTTACGCATATTGCGACGCGAACGAATCTCGTTCGAGAGCTTTTCCGCAATTTCTTTGTCCATATCCTCGTCGACTTTAATCCAATCAATGG
>R14__coassemble_1636_pt1 | contig 10797 bp, 8 predicted proteins | sample R14__metabat2_high_PE_004 | metagenome-assembled genome bin R14 | reverse complement strand
CCATATTGGAACGGCTCGTAATGACCACGAGCTTATTCGCGCGCGTATCACTCATGATAATCACTTTGCCGCGAATCATACCGCGATCGGCATCGCTCACGTTCATCACCAAGCTTTCATTCGACGGTGTCGGCGCCGGAGCCTCTTTATTCTTATTAAGGCGCGAGCGGCCGGTACTCGCCGGCGGAGCACGATTATTCTGCGCGGTCGCGCCCTTATTATCCTTTTCCTGTTCCTTCTGACTTTCCTGAACGATGTTCTGAATAATCTGCTTCACATCATCCACGGCAGCATATTGAATCTGACGAATGAACACCTCTTCCGTAACCGGCGTCGCCTTATCAACCGTCTGCGCAATCTCAATCATGCGATTAATATTCTGCTCGGTATCGGTAACGAGAATCGAATTGGTGCGCTCAAAAACAAGGAGCTGACCGGAGTCACTCTTAAGACCCTCCAAAAGCTTCTGCCCTTCCGCCACTGCGATATAATTGAAGGTAATCATCATCGAAACTACCTTGCCGGAGTCATTTAGCTTCGTTTCGCCATCAAGAATTAGCGGAATACCTTCCTTGCGCGCCTTGCTACGCGGGATGGCGCGAATGAACTTGTCACCGTACGGCTCCACATGAACGCCGTTCATTTCAAGAACAACTTCTATCGCCTCGAGATACTCTTCCATCGAAAGGGTCTGACCAACGCGTGCCTTCAAGGAAATAGTCGCATTCGGCACACCCGGATCCTTGAGGATAATCTTGTCCAAGCTCTCGGCATATGCCTGGAGGACAATATCCACCGGGGCAGCATCCCAATTCATGGGCGGCGCGGCCTTGGCCTTTTCCGGAGTATCTTCCGCAACCGCAATGCCCGACAAAAGCACTGCGCCCAACAACCAGCTCATAATTCTAAATCCACGATTCATACTTGTCTCTCCTTATTCTTCTCTCATATACGCGCACGTGACCGTGAACGAACCCTTCAAATAACCCTTCTTATTGCTGGGCTTAACGCTCAGCATCCCAATATCGAACATTCCATCTTTCGTATTCTCAAGCTCGTGCATCATTTTGACGAGACTCTCGAGACTACCTTCCCAGTTTTTCACATCGATATTAAGTTCGCGCACGTCGCCGGCTTCGACTTCCTTACCCGACTGACGGCTGGAAATATAGCCGTTATGCTTTTTGCTGATGTCATCGAGTTGTTTAAGCCAGGTCGTATCCGTAGACTTACCCGCCTCAAATGTCGGCATCTGCGCTTTTTCTTCATCGTACGCATCCGTCCAGCGACGCTTCTCGCCGATAAGTTTACATTCCTGCGCATACTTATCCTTCGCGCGCGTATACATCTTTTCCGCGCGCTTCCACTCCGCCTCGCTATATGCGAACCACATCACAGCCGCCGCCACATACAGCGCAACCATGAAAAGCACCGCGGCAATCGCCTTTTCCTTGAGGGACATATTATTCATTCTCGCCCTCCCGCTTATAACTGCACGAAAGATCGAACTTGAACTTGCCGTTCTTGATTGACGTCGGACCCTTCAAATCCACGGTCGGGAAGATTGGCTCGCCGCCATCTTCTTCCGCCATTTCCGCGAGCTTGTCCTTGAACTTATAAACCGCGTCTTCGCTCGTTGCCTCGCCGGACACCGTGACGCCATCATCGTGCTTAAAGTACCAGTTTGTAAGATCGATTCCCTGCGGCAGACGGTCCGAGACTGCTTTCATAATCTCCAAGGCGCCGCGCGAATGATCTGAATACTTGCGGATGAGTTTTACCTTATCGCGCGTCGTCGAAACGGCATTAAATTCCCTGCGATGGTCACGACAAAGCTGTTTTTGATAATCGGTCATAAAGCCGAAAACAATCGGCACGCCAATTAACACCGCCATAATGACCGCCCAAATAAAACCCGCAATCCCCAAATGAATGGTGAGCTTGCGTTTAAAGCGCGTCTCATTAAGCATTTCCGCCCACGATGCCGGGAGTGCGTTCAAAGTGCCGCCCTCGAGGTTACGATCGGCAATCGCCGCCAAGGAGTCATCAATATCCGGTGCGGGCAAATCAACTTCGGTATATTCCTTTGCACCGGCAAATTCCTCCGCCTGCAAAAGAACGAGCATCTTCTCGCGCGGCAAATCTTCGTCATCCAAGACTGCGCGAATCGCAATCGGATTGCCGTTATCCAGGACAATTAACGAAATGCACTCGGGTCCACGAATAATGACGAGTTTACGGCTTTGTTCAGGGACGGGGACTTCAGTCCCCGAAATCTGTGCCCACAGCGTACGAATCTCGCCAAAGGTAAGCGAATCTACGCGCGTCACATTGATGCCTGCGCCGTCCAAGGCGACGCCCAAATCCTCTGCCGAGCTCTCAGGGAGTCCGGCGGCGATGAATATTCCCTCATCCACCTTCTCACAGCTGACCGTGAGCGGTTCGTCCGGGAAGGGATTCATCGCCTTGAGTGCAGATTCAGCCTCTTCTTCCTTATGAACAATCGTGACCAATAGCCGCGAAAGCGGCAGCGCCAAGACCGCCTCTTTCGTGCGCTCTTCGCCTTTACGGAACTTAAGTTCCCCGCTCTCGTATGCTATGGTCATAATTTACTTAACCAAAGAAGGTGCGATAAAGCGCCTTCAATGCTGTTTCCTTGTCCTGCGAACGAATGGCAATCATGAAGCTCACTTCGCTGGAGCCCTGGTTGACCATCGAAATATTGATGCCGGCGCTGGCCAAAGCGAGGCAGGCCTTCGCGAGCATACCGCTCGTAAAGCACATACCTTCGCCCACCACCATAATCATCGCAAGGTCGTGTTCAACCGTGAGGTAATCGGGCTTAAGTTCCGCACGCATTGCCGCCAAGACGCGCGACTCGGTCGTACGATCAAAATACTGCTCCTTAACGATAATGCACTGCGAATCCACGCCCGAGGGCATATGTTCGTACGGCACCTTGTTCTCTTCCAAGACAGTAAGGAGGCGACGACCAAAGCCGACTTCGCGGTTCATCAAGTACTTTTCCACCACGATATTGCAGCACTTGTCGAGGGCAGCAATGCCCACAACCGTACCCGGCGTCACTCTGCGCGACTGCTGAATCATCGTGCCCGGCTCGCTCGGATGGTTGGTATTGCGAATATTGATTGGAATACGCGCCCTCACCGCCGGAATAACCGCGTCATCATTAAAGACACCAAAACCCGCGTACGCAAGTTCGCGCATTTCACGATAAGTCATCGTGGGGATGCCCTCGCCCTGCACCACCTCGGGCACTGCGCGAGGATCGCACGGGAAGACGCTATCCACGTCGGTAAAGTTTTCGTACACATCCGCGCAAACTGCCGCCGCGAGAATGGAACCGGTGATATCGCTGCCGCCGCGCGGGAAGGTCGCCACCTTACCTTCCTTGGTGTAACCAAAGAAGCCGGGATAAACAACAATGCCCTCAAAGTTCGAAAACGCACGACCCAAAGTTTCATACGAGCAGGGATCGAGTTGCGCGTCGCCAGGCTCACCAAAAAGCACCATGCCCGTCGTCTTGGGGCTCGCATAACGGCACATCTTGCCGCGCGCTTCAAACGCCACCGCCACGATCTTCGCGCTATTATCTTCACCCGCCGCCTTCATAAGGTCCATGAACTCACCATCGTTCAGGTCGTTAACCTGCGCGAGGCGCTCATTCAAATCCATCTGGATCTGACGAACGATTTCGTCGCCCAAGTGGAGCTGATCGGCAATCTCTGCATAGCGCTCAACGACCGCGCCGAGTTGACGATCGGTATTCTCGCCCTTCTTGGCGGTATTCGCAAGCTCAATCAAAAGGTCCGTGACCTTGGTATCGCCCGAATGACGCTTACCCGGCGCCGAAACGACCACAATCCTGCGGGTCGGATCCGCCAAAACAATCTCAATTACTTTATTCACCTGGGCGGCATTCGCGAGGGAGCTGCCACCAAATTTACAAACTTTCATAGTCTTACTTCTTAATCATGCGCATCAACACGGGAGTGCCGCGAACGATGCCGCTCTTTTCGATTTCTTCAATTGCCGCTTCCACGTCGCTCGTCTTCGCGGTGTGCGTACGAATAACGACCGGAATAATGCCTTCCATTTCCTGACCCTTCAGGAACGCGTGGCTCGTTGCAAGCTTAATGGACACATTGTGATTACCAAAGATCGTACCAAACTGACCAAAGGTGCCGCAACGGTCCTCGACCATGAGGCGAATATAGAATTCGCTCGTCACGTCGCCTGCCGGCATTACCGAGAGCTTACCCTCGTTGTCATAGCGGATGGCGGATTTATAGCGTGCGCCGTCGCTCGTCGCGAGGTTACGCGCAATGTCGCCAATGTCCCCGACAACCGTCGAAGCCGTCGGCGCACGACCCGCACCCTTGCCGTAGAACATGAGGTCGTCCGAGAGGTCGCCATGCACCATTACCGCGTTGAATACTTCATTCACCGCCGCAAGCATGTGGTCATTAGGAATCAAAGTCGGATGGACACCAACAGCAACCTGGTCGCCCACACGATCAATCTGCGCCAAAAGCTTGATGGAATATCCGAGCTTGCCAGCATAAACTACATCCACATTCGAAAGGTTGCGGATGCCCTTCACCTCGATCTTGTGGGGATCCACGGGAATCGAGTATGCGAGCGAAGCCAAAAGTGACGCCTTGTGCGCCGTGTCCCAACCATCAATATCCAAGGTCGGATCCGCTTCCGCAAAGCCAAGCTTCTGCGCATCCGCAAGGACTTCCGCAAAGGCGGCGCCTTCACGAATCATGCGCGTCAAGATGTAGTTGCAGGTGCCGTTCAAAATACCCTTGATGGACTCAATCTCATTGCCCGCAAGACCCTCGCGAAGCGAACGGATAATCGGAATGCCGCCACCAACTGCCGCCCCGAAATAAATATCGACGCCTGCCTTAGATGCCGCCTCAAAGATTTCCTTGCCACTCTCGGCGAGGAGCTTCTTGTTAGCCGTAACGACGCACTTGCCGTTCGCTATGGCTTCCAAGATGAACTTCTTGGCAATGCCGGTGCCGCCGATAAGTTCGACGATAATCTGCACGTTGGGGTCATGAATGACCGCCATCGCATCCGTCGTCAAAATACCCTCAGGAATCTTCACCCCGCGATCGCGAGTAATATCGAGATCGGCAATATTTTTGAGGACCACATCCACCCCGAGACGCTTCGCCATCGTTTCACGATTGCGAAGAAGACCATCGGCAACGCCTGCGCCAACAGTACCGAATCCGAGGATACCAACGTTGATTGTTTTCATTACTTTTATTTTCCCGTTCCCAGACGCTGACCGGCATAGCGACCCTCATGAATCGGGCCCCACCACCACTTGTTGTCCAGGTACCATTCGACGGTCTTCCTGATTCCCGTCGAGAAATTCTCTCTCGGCTTCCACCCAAGCTCGGTCATTAGCTTAGTGGGATCGATTGCATAGCGAAGATCATGACCCGGACGATCCGTCACGTAGGTAATGAGTTCTTCGTACTTCTTGCCCGCCATCGGACGAAGTTCGTCCAAAATTCCGCACACAGTCTTCACGACTTCCAAATTCGTGCGCTCGTTGTGTCCGCCCACGTTGTATGTTTCGCCCGGAACGCCCTTTTCGTTAACGAGAAGGAGTGCCCGCGCGTGATCGTCCACAAAAAGCCAGTCGCGCACATTCGCGCCCTTGCCGTATACGGGGAGCGGCTTACCATCGAGGCAGTTCAAAATGATGAGCGGAATAAGCTTTTCCGGGAAGTGATACGGACCATAATTATTCGAGCAGTTCGTAATCAAAGTCGGCATCCCATACGTATCGTGCCACGCGCGAACGAGATGGTCGCTCGACGCCTTTGAAGCCGAATACGGGCTGTGGGGCGAATACGGCGTCTTTTCCGTGAAGTAGCCGGTCTCACCCAAAGTGCCATACACTTCGTCAGTCGAGATATGCTGGAAGCGAAATGCCGCCTTCGCGTCATCGGACAAAGTCTTCCAGTACTTGTGTGCCGCCTGCAAAAGTGTCGCCGTGCCGGTCACGTTCGTACGGATAAACTCACCCGGACCATCAATCGAGCGGTCCACATGACTTTCCGCCGCCAGATGGAAAATGGTGTCGGGCTTAAAGTCCTCGAACGCCTTGTCCATCGCCGCCTGATCGCAAATATCGGCCTTGAGGAAAGCGAGGCGCGGATTCGACGAGGTAAGATTCTCCGGATTAAGCCCCACTTCCTTCAGGCTTTCAGGAACGCCAGCGTAAGTAAGCTTGTCCACCACCAAGACTGTCGCCTCGGTTTCTTTAAGCAATAAACGGGCAAGCGCGGACCCGATAAAGCCCGCCGCTCCAGTTACAATGCAACGCTTATTAAACATCGCTATTTCCTTTTTTAGCCATATTGAATATATTATATCATATTCCGGCTAAAAAATCAAGCGAAAAATTAGTTTTTCTCTTACGCGCGGAGCGAAAAGAGAATGCCGTCCACCTGGTCGATGGACTCGGAAAGTTCCGCCGCCCCAGAGACTGCGATGCGCAAACATGCCGCCTCGAACTGCGAATAGAGAACCTGCGTAAGGCGATCGGCATCCACATCTTTGCGGTATTCGCCTTTGTGCTTCGCCTCGATAATGAGCGAATGAATAATGCGACGAAGCCCAAAAGTGTGGCGAATCATATGCGCCTGCTTAACCGGATTCCCCTCGCGCCGAAGCTCCGAGAGGTAGTCACTAATTACGCAGACGAACTCCTTGTTATCAAAAAGCATCGCGAACGCGGTAATGCAGATTTGCCTTAACTTCGCATCTGCGGAGTGATTGGAGTGAATAACTTCCAAATACTTCGTATTCACTCGACGGGTGACGCCGGAGATGGCGTCATTAAAGATGGCGCGTTTATCTTTAAAGTAGGTATACAAAAGCGGACGCGAGATCTTACACGCCTGCGCGATCATGCCAAAGTTGGTCTTGGAATAACCATGCGTGGCGAAGAGCTTGATGCTCTCCGCCACGATTTCGCCTTTGCGAGTCTTGTGATCTACTTTTTTGTTCGCCATTAGAACTCGTACGAGAGCGTCGCACCAATGAGGTGCGACACACCATTGCGGCAGCTCATACGCTTGGTGACATCGCCATTGGCACCAGAGTAGGTAATGAAATAATGCTCGTTGTTCATACGAATGAAGTTATACGAGACATCCAGGCGGAGATTGTCGATAATCTTAAAGCCAAGGCCCATACCAATGATGTGGCGATCGCCCGCCGGAAGCATCGTCGACTCGTGATGCTTAGAAGTCGGGTCTTCATCGAAGGTGTAGCCTAAACGGCCGCACATCCAGTCAGTAATGTCATATTCACCGCCGAAGCCCACGCGGAACGTATCGCGCCAATTTAGATCCTGCTTATAGCTGCGACCATTCGGCAATCTCCAATTAATGCTGCTCACGCTCGACCAACGCGTGTAGGTGACGGATGCACCACCGCGGAAACGGTCGGTAAACTTGTAGTTCGTGCCCACCGTAATCGACTCCGGCAAACGAAGCTTCGCCGACGCCTTACCGTATTCATGAATCGACTGATACTGCGCCGAGCCAGCGACCGTGGAGGGAATTGACATACCCACCATCTTGCCGAGCATCTGCACCTGGCTGGGAACCTGCACAATCGGAGTGCCACCAACCTTGCCGTCCAAGGTGAAGTTACCTTTGATTTTATGGCGGAGCTGCGAACGATAAACAACACCAATATCCCACTTATCGGTCGGCTTTAAAGTCGTAGCCGCATTCCAACCCATCGCCCAATCATTACCGCAAAGGCGCGAATCAAGATGATACGCATCGGCGATGGAATAAGAAGCCGAATAGCCACTCAACAGCGGACTTACCGAGCCCAAGCTTGTAGTACCATAGTAAGTATCCCCGTTATTCGGCTGCTTGTGGTTCTTAAATTCAATCCAGCTACCACGAATACCCGCCGAAACCGACCACCAATCAGTAATCTTGTAAGCAAGATTCGGGTTCAAGGTGACCTGCTGCAAAGTCGTCTGCTGCGTATCGCCCGACAAATCCCAATTGCGGGAATACTTGGAACCAAGACCAAATTCCGTATAGTTACCCCAGCCCAAAGAGAAGTCGGCCGGTAGAGGAATCGTCAAATAGAAGCTCGGCACTGCAAACCAACCCGAGTTCATACGGTCCTGGCTCACATGATCCACCTCCACATCGCAATAAGGATTAATCATCGTGAGACCGGCGGCAATCTGAACATTCGTCGCAAAGGCCAGATTAGCGGGGTTATAGTAGTTCGCGGTTGCATCACTCGTATCACCCACGACTGCGCCGCCCATTGCGTTACCACGCGCCGACGCTTCATAGATACCAAAACCCGCGCCCTGCGCCATACCAACGCAAAGTGCCGCCATCATACCAAGAACAATCTTTTTCATATTGACAGTTTTCCTATTTTTGTCAAACATGAGACATATTATATCATAACTTGGGCTGATTTGTCAATAGGGAAAATTGACAATTTCCGAGAAAGTGTCAACGACCAGCCATCACGTCTTGCAATAGGCGGTGCAAGGTGGGCAAAGCGTGCTCAAAAAAGCGCTTATACCCTTCGCACAGGATGCTCTTATCCGTATTCGGATCGCGGTTTTTTGGACAATCTCCTTGGCAAAATGGCAAAAACTGACACTTTTCGCAATCTGCCGCCCAAAGCCGTTTCCTCGCCCCAAACTCCCTAAACTTCTTGGAATTGAACATCTTATCTAAATCATCGGTCAGTACATTCCCGAGTTTCCACTCTTCCGTCACGTGGAAATCGCAGGGGTAAACATCGCCATTCCACTCAACTACCATGTAGTTCCGACAGTCGGCGGCAAACTGACAGCAACTCGGCCGCCCATACGCCATCCGCTCCACAATGGTATCGAAAAACCGAATACTTACCCGCCTCGAGTCCCCATCCGTGAACCAAGTATCAAAGAGCTCGATAAGAAAGTCGCCCCACTCTTTCCCATTCACCGCAAATGCCTTGGGAGTAGTGCACTCGATATACTGCTGATGATAACTCCCCAGCTCGTCACGCAAAAAGCGGTAAATCTCTTTCGCGTTCTTGACATTATGCTCACTTACCAGCGTAAGCGTATTTACCTCCACCCCATGCCGCATCAAACACTCATACCCTCGTTTCACCTCCGTAAAACACTGCCTATGCTTGTCATGCACTGCCTCCGGCCCATCCACGCTCAATCCCACCAGCCACCCTTCGGCCTTCAAAAACTCCGCCCATTTTTCATCAATCAAGGTACCATTCGTCTGCAAGGAGCACGGACGCCCAATGCCCCGATAGAAATCTACCCCCATCAAAGTCGGCTCGCCGCCCTGAAATGCCAGCTGACAACCGCTCTTCACGAGCTTTCCCAGCACCTCTTTGCTCATTCTGGGGTGCGGCGTCCTCGGATAAAGTCCCAGCTTCTGATGATAAAAACAATACTCGCAGGCGAGATTACAGTCTGCGCCTGCGGGTTTTACCAATAAGCTATATTGCATAGCCTGGTGCTACCCCTTCACGGGGTAGCTCTCCTTAGTCCTTGGGCCAATATTCGTCCGAGTTCTGGAACTGGTCGTGATCGTCCAATTCCGCCCTCAGTTCGTTTAACCGCACCTTTAAGGCGGCAATTCGCTCCTGATACTCGCTCTTTTCGTACGCGTTCACATACTCTTCGGCGTCCTTGGTGAGATCAAAATACTCCCACTCATTGCGCTTATAGTAGTAAACGAGTTTGTCGGTCAAAGTCCTTAAGCCATACCAAGCCGCCGTCGCATGTTCGCCGCCCTCAATGTAGTAGCGGGCATAGCACGCATCGCGATGTAGCTTCTTCGACCCTTCCAATGTTGAAAGGAAGCTCTTACCCTGCATCGCATCCGGCTTTGCGGCCCCGGCGATATCAAGGAAGGTTTCGGCAAAGTCCACGTTCGAGATAAGGGCGTCAGTCTTACTCCCGGGCTCAATCAAGCTCGGACAATGCGCGATAAACGGCATCTGCAGAGTCTCCTCCATGATAAAGCGCTTATCATAAAGACCGTGGTCGCCCAAGAAGAACCCTTGGTCGGCCGTATAGAAGATGACCGTATTTTCGTAAAGACCATGGTCCTTCAAGTACTGAACCATCTCGCCAATCGAATCATCGACCGACTGCACACACGCGAGGTAATCCTGCATATAGCGGAGGTAACTAAAGGCAACCTTCGCGCGGTCGTCCGCCACCTTGCCAGTTTCGGCATCGATTGGCCAACGATCAACAAACTCTCCCTTCTCGTTCTTCTGTCCCACATACTTGCGACCTTCGAACTCAAAGGAATGACCTTCCGAAAAATATTCCGCGGTCTTCAAGTCCATCCCCAAGCGCATGTGATGGAGGAGTGTCATCGCGGTATTCTTAATCGCGCTAGCGCGTCCCTCGAACTTATCGTAGATCGATTCCGGCATCGGAATGTCCTTCAAGGTAAGTTCACGGAACTTATTATGATACTTGGGCGCGGGGAGCCAATTGCGATGCGGTGACTTGTGATGCATCATCACAAAGAACGGCTTCCCGCTCTTCCCGGCCTCATCGAGCATGTCCTTTGTAAGGCGCGTGATATTTTCGGTCGCGTATTCGCCCGTATACTGCGTACGCTCCACCTTGCCATCCTTACGCTCCATAAACCAGGGGTCAAAGTACTGACCCTGTCCGCCGTAAATCTTGGCGATATCCCAATCGCTTTCGCGAACGGTGTTCAT
>R14__coassemble_1598_pt1 | contig 11031 bp, 11 predicted proteins | sample R14__metabat2_high_PE_004 | metagenome-assembled genome bin R14 | reverse complement strand
TATACTTACGAACTCGATAATGCCCAGCAGGAGCTTCTGCTGGGCGTTATGCTAACTGGTAATTACAAGAAGCGCGAGGTCCCCTATTCACTTTGGTCGGTTGAAGGGGACCATTTCAATGCCACCTTGTACGAAAAAGAGAAGCATGGCAAGCGCAAACTCGTGGTGCAGGGTAAGGGTGCGGAAGACTTTGTGCTCTTCACTTTGGAGCCGCGAGTCTTGGGCGGCGCTTCGCTGGGCTACGAAGAAGTTTTGCACCCAGAGGACTTCTCGCCTCATGCAGGGAGCGACGAATCTGGGAAGGGTGACTATTTCGGCCCTTTGGTAGTTGCGACAGTCTACACGGACGAAGAGCTTTCCAAACAAATGAAGGAAGCGGGTGCCAAGGACTGCAAGCAGATGAGCGACAAGCAAGTCCTCGCGGTGGGGGCGGCACTTAGGAAGCTCTTGACACCGGCGCGTTATTCGATTGTCAAACTGGGACCTGCGGCATACAATCGCCTCTATGCCAGGATGAAGAATATTAATCGTATGCTTGCCTGGGCGCATGCGACCGCGATTGAAGAGCTCCTGGAAAAAATTCCCGATTGTCCCCGCGTGGTCATCGATCAGTTTGCCAGGACTGAGGATACGATGAAGCGCATGATGAAACCTCGAGGGAAAAAGGTCGAGCTCGTTCAGCGACACAAGGCCGAAAGTGACATTGCGGTTGCGGCGGCATCGGTTTTAGCCCGCGAGCGCTTTCTCCAGGAGATTAAGGGCGAAGGTAAGACTGTACAGCAAGAAGATAAGGAACTCGTGTACACTCCTATCGGCTCAAGTGACCCGCGCGTCAGGGAACTTGCCATCGAACGCGTCAAAGCTGAAGGTCCAAACTATTTAATGAACCACTGCAAGGCACATTTCCGCACTACTGATCAAGTGCTGGAAGCTTGCGGACTAACTCGTAATGATCTACCTCCGGAAGGACAGATAACTAATGCTAATCGCGAATTCACTAATTGAGGGCTTTGTCAAGTCGAACTTGATGGGTCAGGGCATCGTGGCTCTGCAGCTTGTCGGCTCCGTCATTATGCTCGCCGTCATCATCGGTAAGGCGCGCGAACTTGCCGTCATTCAGATGCTCGTTAAGCGTTTCACGCACGATTTTTCGGAAGACCGTGAAACGCTCGAATATTATTTGCGCGTTCGCCCCACCAAGTCAGCCTCCGCGCTTGAGGGTATCTACGCCCGCACCTGCGAGCGCCTGTTAAAGCTCTTGACGCCAGATTCGCGTTCGCTCCTTATGGGGCGCACGGGCGGCACTTCGCAGTCTGCTCTCACCGCTCGCGAAATCGAGCTTGTGAAGGGTGCTTGCGAACACGCGCTCGACGAAGAGGAGATTAAGGTTGATAGTGGCATGGGCGTAATTGCAACTGTCGTTGCCTTGTCGCCGATGCTGGGCCTTTTGGGAACGGTTTGGGGTGTATTGGATGCGTTTGCGGAAATGGGCTCGGCGGGTAGTGCCAACCTGGCTACGATTGCGCCGTCCATTTCGTCCGCGCTCGTTACGACCGTCGTCGGCCTCTTGATCGCGATTCCCGGTGTTATTGCGTACAATAAACTTACAGCCACAGTTCGTGACATCGATGCAGACATGGAAGGCTTTGCGGACGAGCTCATCGGACGCATCGCGTGCGAATTCCAAGGAAGGGCGGACTGATGTCGTTAAGGCGTAGACGTCATGGGGGCGACAAGCCCAAGGCGCAGATCGATATGAATTCGCTTATCGATCTTACCTTCCTCTTGCTGGTCACTTTTATTGTGACGCTCCCTGCTCTTGAGCAGACGATTCCAATTATGCTCCCGGAAGGCAAGGCGGCTGAAACGCCCACTAAGGATGGCAAGGCGAACGTGATTTCCGTCGACTCTCAGGGGCGCATCTTTTTGAATGATAAGCCAATCACCCTTGATGACCTCGAGGTGAAGCTTGGGGAGATGGCGAAAGCCGATCCTGATGTGCCGGTCTTGGTTCGTGGTGACGAGCGTCTTGACTATGGCAGTGTAATGAACGTGGTGAAGGTTATTTACAAGTGCAAGATTCATAAGATGGGTCTGCAATTGAGCGAAAAGTGACGTACGAAATAGATGAGGTTCAGGTTCCGAAGGTGATATCGCCTTACACTTTGGCGGTAGCGCTTATCGTACACCTCGTCTTTTTTACGCTCCTTGCGCTCATTGCCTTCATCCATTTCCGTCCGCAAAAACTTCCTGATGTGATGGAAGTGACAGTCATTGTGAACGAGAACTTGGATGGCGTAGATAACGAACCGCCGCCATTAAATGATCCGCCGAAGCCTGAGCCCCCCAAGCCCGAGCCTCCCAAGCCGAAGGTAGAGGAGCCTCCAAAGGTTGAGGAAATTAAGCAGGAAGTCGTTCAGGTTATCAAGGAGAAGCCCAAGCCTGAGCCGCCAAAACCCAAGGCGGAGGAGAAGAAACCCGAGCCTCCCAAAGAAGAGAAAAAGCCCGAGAAACCAAAGGAGACGATGGAAGAGCGCATGAAGCGTATGCGCGAGTCGGCGACCGAATCGAAGAAACCGGTGAAAATCCAGGTTAAAGATAAACCGTCGGGCAATGGCAAGACGCAGCGGCAGAATATGACTGAGGCGCAAATTCGCGCGCTCCTTAATCAAGGATATCGTCCCGGTACGAGTAATCAACTTGCGACGAGTGACTTGCAACTTGGCGTATCCCTCGTTAAGATGGCCTTGGATGACAAGTGGGCGGCACTTCGTCCTTCCATTGGTGCGCCCGGCGTAGTAGTTCTATCCGTCAAAATTGCCGCCTCCGGACGTCTCACCGACGTTCGCCTCGTGAAGTCCTGCGGTTCGCCTTTGTCGGATAAAGCCGCTCTAATGGTGGCCAAACAAGTGGGCGTTGTTCACAACCTCCCGCAGGAATTTATCAATAAGTTTAGAAACGAGTCACTCACGATTCGCTACAATGTGACTGCACAATGACCTTTCTTACTACTATAATCCTGGCGACCGTTCTTCGCGCCTACTTCGATTCGCATAACGTAACTGTGGGCGATCCGATGCAACTCACGGTCGACGTTGTTGATGATCCCACGTTTGAGCTTGAACAGCAGGACGGCTGGAAGATTTATCCCGGCACACATTATCGTGTTCGCCCCTTGAAAGCCGGGCTTCGCTACTTCAAGGTTGGACAGTTTAAACTCCCGGTGCATGTGCGTGAAGGTGAGGGGGTGGATATCAATCTCGACGTTGAAGACCATGCCAAGTTTCCCGATTGGCCCAAGCTCGATGACTTCGATTTAAATCGCGCTTTCTATTCGGGCAACTATACGAATGCGTGGACTCTGCTATCCACCCGTGCTTGGATGGAAGGTCAAACGCCGGAACTTGAACAGGCAATGGTGGCAGTGCGTAGTCGCATGCTTGGAAATCCCTACGCCGAGCTCCCTGCCTGGCGTCTTCTCGGGCGTCCACTCCTTAAATACCCAATGAAAAAGCAGGCGGCAGTTGTAGGAGTATCGCTACTCGTTTTGGTAGTTGGACTTTTCTTAATTGGAAAGGGCGTTAATCGCTTTGCCGCCGTCGCCTTGATTACGCTTTCCGTTAACAAGCCCGAACTGACAGTTGGCGATCCCTTTGAGTTTATTATCGATTATTCCGCCGTTAGTAACTTGCAGGTTCAGGCCGTTACCCCATCTAACTTGACTGGACTTTCTTATACCGGCAAGGCAATGATGCGTCCCAATCAGATTGTTATCCCTGCTCGCTTTGACGCTCCAATTCAAGACGACCACTTCACGGTTCGAATTGATGGCATGGTTACTGAACGGCAAGAAGTAAATCAGATTGGCTTTCACTTTGTCTCTACTTCGTCCCATTCTATAAGTCAGGACTCAGCGCCGATGAAACTCGTGGTAAAGCCTCTCGCAACTGACAATCAGCCTGAAGACTTCTCCGGCATCATTGCGGATAACTTGCGCCTTATGGAAATCCCGGACCTGCTCAATTGTGAGACGAATGATGTTATAACTATTCAGTATAGACTTATCGGGGCTATGTATATTCCTGATAGCTTTGTTCCCCAAGGTGCAATGTATCGTTGGAACAAAGATGAGTACCGCGGCTATTTTGTGGCGGACGGCGCCAAGAAAACGCCCGAGTCTTCAATATGCTATTATTCGCCGAAAACAAAGTCGTACAAGCGAACAACCTCTCCGGGCTCCGCAATCAAGTATAAGGAATTGTGAATTAGGGATTCTTATGAATAAGCGCATCTTTTTGTCACCTCCTTATTTTGGCCAGAGCGAGCGCAATGCTGTCAAGGCGGCGTTTGATTCTGGTTACGTGGCTCCCTGCGGTCCGCAGGTGGATGAGTTTGAACGCCGCCTTGCACTTCTCGCACATCGCAAGTTTGCTACCGCCGTCTCCAGTGGAACTGCCGCCATCGACCTTATTATGGATTATTACGGCGTAGATTCCTCCTGGCTCGTCATCGCGCCCACGCTTACCTTTATTGCCACTGTTGGCCCAGCCTATCATCGCGGCGCCAAACTCTTATTCGTGGACAGCGATCCGACGGGCAACGTAGACATAAAACTTCTCGAGCAGGCATTAACTCTAAACTCTAAACTCAAAACTCGCAAACTAGTTCTCTCCGTCGACCTCTACGGCCGTCCTTGTCCCTACAAAGAGATTGCCGCAATCTGCCGCCGCCATAAAGCCATCTATATTTCCGATTCTGCCGAGGCTGTTGGTGCGAAAGATGCAGGGCGCTATGGTGATGCCGCCGTCTTTTCCTTTAATGGTAATAAGATCATCACCACTTCCGGCGGCGGCGCAGTTTTGACTGACAACTCCAAACTCGCCGCTCATGTGCGCAAGGCCTCGCAACAGTCTCGCGAGCCTCGCCTCTGGTACGAACACAAGTCGGTTGGCTACAACTATCGACTCTCAAATCTTTTGGGCTCATTGGGTCTCGCGCAGCTTGATCGGCTTCCCGAAATCTTGGCGAAACGTGCGGCCAACAAGTTGCATTACGCGAAGTCGCTTTCCATTCTGCCGAGCGTTGAAGGTGAGAACAATTGGCTCACAGTTGCACTTTTCCCCAATAAAAAGGCGGCAAATTGCATTATTGAAGCCTTGGCGGCGGCAAATATTGAATCGCGTCCCGTTTGGAAGCCGATGCATCTCCAACCGGTCTTCAAGGGTGTCAAATGCGTGGGCGGCAAAGTTGCCGAGGACCTTTTTAATCGTGGCGTGTGCCTTCCTTCAGGCTCGGGATTAACGTCAAAAGACAGGAAACGTATTGACGAAATCCTCAAAATATGATATAATACTCTACAATATGAGAAAGATTACCCTTACATTATGCTCCTGTGCACTGGTGTTGGCAGCGATGGCGGCAGACCCGGTTGGAGTTTCGCCAGGCCCTGGCGTTCGCTATGCTACCGATGCATATCCTGGCTTTGACCGCGTTGACGATGTTATCAAGCCGGAAAAGAAAACTCCGCATTGGTTCTGGCTTTGGTTTGGCGTCAAATATGACACTCCCGCCGAACAGCTTAAGTTCGCCGAAGATTGTGAGGCGCATGGCTCTTTTGGTCGCGCCGAGCGTGCTTACGACGCGCTTGTTGCCAAGTGGCCTATGTCACCCGAGGCATTGACGGCGCAGCGCAAGCTTGCCGACCTCTATCTTGCGGACGACGATCCCATTTCCGCCGAAGAGGAATATCGTTATCTTCTTGACTTTTTCTCCTCGCGTTGCAACTACGCCGAAATTGCAGATATTTTGTATAAGGTCTGCGAGCGGATGCGTGAGGAAGGCAAGACTGTCGTGTTCTTCCACTTTGCGAATACGGTTGACGTGCGCCGCGCGTATGAGGCGCTGGTTCTTCATTCGCCAGGTGCGGACTTTGTACCGGCGGCACTTATGACGATTGCACAACTTCGTCGCGATGATTTGGAGTTGAAAGAAGCTGTGGCGGTTTATGAAAACCTCCGCAACCTCTTCCCCAAGGCTCCCGAAGCCAAGGAAGCTCGCTTCGAGGAAGCGCATGTGCGCATGGAGCTCATTGAAAAGCACGCTTACAATCGCGATCGCATTAATGATACCATCAAGTTCCTTCGTCAGTCGGTCATGTCAGATTGTACAATCGATCAGCGCCTCTATTATTCGCAGGCACTTAACGATGCGAAAAAAGCGCTCGATGCCGCCACCTACAACGGCAATAAGTACTACGACTCCGTTACCCGCACTCGTCGTAGCGCCATTCATGCGTATCAGCTGTACCTTGAGGAGTATCCCGAAGGCGAACACGCTGATGAAGCGCGTACGCGTCTCAATGAACTCTTGATTCTCGAGGCGTCACACCCCAGTGGTGCACAGGGCGGCACTTCGTCGAGTGAAGACTTTGCCACAATCAATGAAAAGCCGATTAATGAGATTGTTCTGGATTCGCTAAAGGATAATCATCCTGCGCATCCTCAAGTGGAAATGCAGATGCCCGAACTTGGCGCAGAACCCGATTGGCTTAAGGATTACATGAAAAAGCGCGAGCTGCAGGAGAAGCAGCAAACTCAAACAGAAACCAATTGAGAATTAGGGATTACGAATTAATATGAAAAAGCCATTATTCTTCGTTCTTCATTTTTCATTCTTCATTCTAGCGCTCGCGCTTTGCGGCTGCGCCAACTACCAGTGGACAAGCGATGTCCCCGAAAGAATGCGCACGGTTTCCGTGCCTACATTCCGCAACGAGTCGGATACTTTTGAAGCCGGCGTTATGGCGTCCACGCAACTCTTAAGGGAGTTTCAGCGCGAAGGCACGTTTCAGATTCGCGAAGTGGGTGATGCCGCCGTGGAAGTCCAGGGCACGGTTCTCGCTCTTAGCCCGACGGTCACCGGTTACAATCGTCGTTCGCTCAATCGTATAATCTCCGGCACGGTACAAGTGATAGCGTTAGTTACGGTGGTGGATAAGACCCGCGGACGTATCGTTATTAACAACAAGATGTATACGGGCGATGCTGAGTATTCGACGAATGGTGACTACGCTACTGCATATAAGAGCGCCTCGATTCACGCCCTTGACGATCTGGCCACAAAGGTCGTCGACGATGTCTTAACGCTTCAATGGTAAGGAGAATAAAATGAACGAAGTTCATGCCGTAATTGAATTAAAGATTACTCCGCAGCGTGATAGCGGCTTTGGTCGCATTGCTGACCGCGTCTCCAAGTTTGAGCAGGTCGAAGCCTGCTTTTTGATGTCTGGCGCGTATGACCTCCTCGTCTTTGTGAAGGGTGACAGTTTGCAAGATGTGGCGCAATTTGTGGCGCAGGATCTTTCCACCATTGATGGTGTCATCTCTACCGCCACTCATTTCATGCTCAAAACGTACAAGGCCGGCGGCGCCCTCTCCCAGTTGGGCGACGACCGCCTCGCAGTGACTCCGTAAAGAAAGGATTTCCATCATGGCAGTAGATCTCGCTCAGAAGGCTCAGAACTTCACTAACCGCGGACGCCAGGCACTCGAGTCCGGCAAGTACGAACTCGCCGTCGATATGCTTATGGAAGCAGTGAAGGCGGCTCCTGATATTCTGGAGACGCGCAAGCTCCTTCGCGCCGCCCAGATTGCGAACTTTAAGCGCAATGGCAAGGCGGGCTTTGGACTTAAGATGTCCTGCATGATGGCGCGTGGCAAGGTGAATGGTCTCATCAAGAAGGGCGATGGCGCCGGTGCCATGCTGGAGGCGGAAGAACTCCTTAAGCTTAATCCGCTTGATCCTGACAACATGGAAGTTGCGGTTAAGGCGGCAGAATGCGCCGGCAAGCAGGATCATGCCGCCATTACTATCGAGGCTGCCTACGAGTGCTCCAATAATGATACTTCGCTTCTGGAGCGTGTTGCCAACTACTACACGATGGCCAAGCGTTGGGACAAGGCGCGTGATGCTTTTCGCAAGCTCTCGGAGTTGAAGCCCGGCGACCAGAAGGTGCTGCAGAAGTTGAAGACCGCCGAAGCTCAGGCCACGATGTCCGCGGGCTGGGAAGAAACCGCCGGCAAGAAGGGCGGCTTCCAGAACTTGATTGCGAACAAGGAACAGGCCAAGAAGCTCGACCAGGCCAACAAGGCAGTCGTGACTGGTGATGACGCCGAGGCCTTGATTGCCGAAAAGCTCGCGCAGATTGAAGCCGAGCCCAAGAACATGAACGCGCGTCGTGCGCTCGCGCGTCTTTATTCGCAGAACAAGCGCTTTGCCGAAGCGTGCCAGACTCTCGAGGCGGCAATCGAGGCGGCAGGCGCAATGGATCCCGAACTCGACCGTATGCTTTCGCAGAATCGCATCAATTACTACGATCAGCAGATTGAAGCGTATCGGGCGGCGGGCGACGAGGAGAATGCGACCAACCTCGAGGGCGAAAAGAATCAGTTCGTCTTTGACGACCTCGCGCAGCGCGTCGAGCGTTATCCGAACGATCTCCACCTTCGCTATGAACTCGGCCTCCAGTATTACACCTACGAATACTACGACGAAGCGCTCGAGCACTTGCAGCTTGCGCAGAAGTCGCCGAAGGATCGTTTGTGGGCGCTTTATTATCTCGCCATGTGCTTCCTCATGAAGGGTCAGGCGGATATGGCAGTGATGCAGCTCGAGACTGCGCGCGATCAGATTCCCACGATGGATGACCTCAAGAAGAAGGTTGTGTATCAGCTTGGTCTCTGCGCTGAAGAAGCCGGTGACCTCGAGAAGGCTTATAGCTATTATAAGGAAGTCTATTCGTCCGATGTCGGCTTTGCTGACTTGGGCGACAGGATGCTCGCCGTGTCGCAGGCACTCAAGGCTCAGGGCTAAAAGATTCTACTTTTACCCCTTGACAAAAGTGCCTCGATTATGATATAATATACATCACTTTACCAAAAGTGGCCCCATCGTCTATCGGCTAGGACACGAGCTTTTCATGCTTGGTAGAGGAGTTCGACTCTCCTTGGGGCTGCCACTTAAATCTCCCACCACTTAAATGACCGACCGCGAAGCAGTTATCGCTTTCAACTTGACGGACAGAGTAGGTTCCGTTACTTTGGATAAGCTTATTGCGGAATATGGATCGCCTTCGGCCGCCTGGGAAGCAATGCCGCCCGAGAAGCAGGTCTCGCGCAGCGGCTTGGACATTGACGTAAAGCGCGAGCTCGATCTTGCCAAGCGCTACGGCGTCACTTTGCTTACCTGCCTTGACGATGACTACCCCGCAGTTTTAAAGTCGGCTCCTCGCTATCCCCTTTGCCTATATATAAAAGGTAGTGTGGCATCACTTTCAAAGAAGTCGGTGGCGATGGTGGGCACCAGGAAAGCGACTACTTACGGACTTGACCACGCCCGGATTATCGCTCGCGACCTCGCGCGTCAGGGGGTGGCGATTATTTCGGGGCTGGCGCTTGGCATTGATGCCGCCTCGCACAAGGGCGCACTGGAAGGCGGCGGCATTACCGTGGGCGTTTTGGGAAGTGCGCTCGATAAGTTCTATCCCGATCAAAATCGTGAGCTCGCAAGAGAAATGGTCAAATCGGGTGGCGCGGTGGTAAGTCAGTTCCCCTTTGGCCGCGAATGTGATACTACCACTTTCCCCATTCGCAATCAGGTGGTGGCGGCACTTTCGTGTGGCGTGGTGGCAATCGAAAGTCCCAAACATTCGGGAACGCTCCTTACTTGCCAAAATGCCTTGGACTTGGGTCGCCCGGTTATGGCACTCCCCGGACGCGTTGATGCTCGCTCAAGCGAAGGATGCCTTGCGCTCATTCGCGATGGCGCGGCCCTTGTTCGCAACGCGCAAGACGTTTGCGATGAGCTGGGCGTCAAGTACATCGAAGTTAAGGACGAGGGGCCTAGCAAGGCGGCAAAGCAAACTGCCGCCTTCACTGTGGAAGAGAGTTTAGTCATGCGCCATGTGGACGAAATTGGCGTATCTATGGATGTTTTGGCCGCGAAAACGGGCTTTTCGACCATGAAAGTGATGTCGCTTACCATGTCTCTTCGCCTCAAGGGACGCGTTCGTTTCCTGCCTGGGAACCGCGTAGCCCTCCCAGCGGAGTAAATTATTCTTTTTACTTTTACCCCTTGACAAAACCAGCAAAAGTGTGATATAATTATAGCATAAGATTTCAAAAAGGAAGGACCATACCTATGAAGTTCGCTAAGTTTGCTGCTCTCGCAGTCGCTATGTTGATTGGCTCGGCCGTCTTTGCTGACGCCGCGAATGTGTGCGTGATGTTCTCCACGCCCGGCCCTGATAAGTATCGCGATGGTACCGAGGTTGTTGATGGCGAATGGTATGCGCTCGTGTGGCTCGCCGAGGGTGCAACCTTCACCGGTGTTGCAACTACCGCGACTAGCGAAGTCATGCTCGCGGCCCCGCTCGCGAAGGGTGGCAAGTGCCCGCTCGTGATGTTCCAGCTCGATAGCGCAAAGGCGAAGACCACCGGTTCCTACAAGGTGTTCCTCCTCGATACTCGTAATGGCGGCACCACCCCTGCGGCGGCAACTTCGACCATCGCTCAGATTGCTAATATTGTGAAGGCGGCAGAGATTTCTTCCGATATCGCGGCTGGTTCGGCCACTGTGGCTAGCACGGTCAGTGCAACTGATCGCGGCGCGTTCGTTTCGGCCGATGGCACTTCCGAGAGCGTGGTCGTGAAGGCTGTTGAGGTCGTCGGTGCCAAGGTGCACATCTCGGTCACGAACCTCGATCCTTCGCTCAAGTATCAGGCGGTCTTCGGTACCGATGTCAATAAGCTTGAGTCCACCCAGGATATTTCGACCACCGATGGCACTGCCGAGGTGTATGTCGATGCCGACAAGGCCAACTTCCTCAAGGTTATCTCTAAGTAAGTAGGGATGGGCTTTAGCCTGTCCAACGAAAGGAACTACCTCTTATGAAAAAGCTTATCTCAATTGGCGCGGCGCTCCTCGCGGGCTTTGCTATCGCCGACTCTGTCGAGTCCACCACCACCTTCGGCG
>R14__coassemble_1507_pt1 | contig 11595 bp, 12 predicted proteins | sample R14__metabat2_high_PE_004 | metagenome-assembled genome bin R14 | reverse complement strand
GGATCAATGAATCCCACCGAAGGTTTCGACAACGAATTTGATGTGGTGGTTCCTTCCGGCAATTTCGGTAACATCCTCGCCGCGTACTATGCGAAGATGCTCGGTGCACCGATTCGTAAATTTGTGGTGGCTGCGAATGTGAATGACGTCCTTGCGCGCTTTGTTAAGACGGGCGTGTACGATCCGGGCGAAAAGTTCACGATTACCAACTCGCCCTCGATGGATATTAGAAAATCCTCGAATGTTGAGCGCCTCTTGTGGCTCCTTAACGATGGCGATGGCGCGGAAGTTTCGCGCTTGATGCATGACCTGGATACTAAGGGCCGCTACGAGCTTAATGATAAGGCGAAGGCGAAACTCTTCCGCGATTTCGACGGCGGCGTCGCGACGCCCGAAGAAACCGTAGCCGAGATGTGCCGGATGCGCGAAGCATGCGGCTATGTCTTGGATCCGCATACCGCGGTAGCCACCAAGGTGGCGCGCGAATTGGGTTACAAGGATGCGGTTGTCGCTGCTACGGCGACGCCGTACAAGTTCCCGGAGACATGTCTTGCGGCGTTTGGTGAGAATGTACTTACCAATCCGCCCAAGAGCTTTAAGGATTTGGAAACCATGCCGATTGCCCAAACGAAAGCGGTGGATTTGGCAGGAATTGATAATGCAGTAACGGAGTTGATTAAATGAAGACCGCAGAAGTAAACGGAGTTAAGATTGGCGAAGAGGCTGTGCAGTTTGAGCTGGATCGCCTTGTCAGGTTTTACATGTCGCATGGCATGACGATGGAAGAAGTGAAGAAGAATCTTCCGAAGCTTCAGGAAAAGGCACTCGAGCAGGCGATTGGTGCGAAGCTCCTCTTGGACCAGGCAATGAAGATTGATCTCCCGGTGACCGCTGGCGATATCGATGCCGAAGTGCAGAAGGTGGTCACTCAGGTCGGCGGCAAGGAGAATTTTGACAAGGCGCTTGCTGCTCAGGGCATTACCGAAATCGCTTTCCGCAAGGAACTCGAGAAGGGTGCCAAGGTGAATATGCTCGTCAATCAAGCGTGCGCGCATGTGCCGGATCCGACCGAGAAGGAAGTTGAAGACTTCTATAACGCCCACAGGGAAGAATATGTCGAGCCGCATCAGGTCCTTTGTCAGCATATTCTCCATAAGGACTTTGATACCATCAAGGCGATTCGCGAGCGCATTGTTGCGGGCGGCGATTTTGCCAAGGAGGCAGCCGAACATTCCGAATGCCCCTCGGGCAAGGATGGCGGTAGCCTCGGGTGGTTTGGTCGTGGCATGATGGTGCCGGAATTCGACAAGGCGGCGTTTGAGATGAAGAAGGGCGAAATCTCGTCCATCATCAAGACGCAGTTTGGCTATCACATTATTTATAAGGCGGACGAAAAGGGCGGCAAGGTGCTTGACCTCGTTGACGTGCATGACGACATCAAGGACCTTTTGCGTCACGAAGCTCGCGGCCGTGCGATGGACGCGTATGTCGCGGAGTTGCGCGAAAAGGCGAATATCGTTTATAAGTGACGAACTACGAATTACGAGTTACGAATGATGGAAATATCCAGTCCTTCTAATCCAAAGCTTAAGTACGTAGTCAAACTGCGTTCGTGCTCGACGCGCGAAGAGTCGGGCGAGATGATTGTTGAAGGCTATCGTGAGTGCCGCCGCGCGCTAGATAATGGATACAAGCCGCGCGCGATTTTCCATTGTCCGGACTTTTATCTCAAGAACGAGAATGAGCCGCAGATTATTGCCGACTGCGCCAAGTTGGGCGCGGAGGTGTATACTTGCTCGCGCACTTGTTTTGAGAAGATTGCTTACAAGGAGCGTCCGGACGGACTGTTGATGATTGGCCCCCATGTGTCCATCAAGCTTGAAGAACTCAAACTGCCGCCGAACGCACTCGTAATTGTCACTGAGGCAATTGAAAAGCCTGGTAACTTGGGTACGATCTTGAGAAGCGCGGATGCAGCCAAGGTGGCAGCAGTTATTGTTTGTGATCGCACGACCGACATTCACAATCCAAATGTTGTGCGCGCTTCCACGGGCACAATGTTCTCGGTGCCGATTGTTGAAGCAACCTCTGACGAAGCACTTAAGTGGCTCAAGGCGCACGATTTTAAGATTCTTGCGGCAACGCCGCACGCGGAGAAACTTCACTTTGAAGTGGACTTAACTGGCAATGTTGCGATTGCGCTTGGCGCGGAGCAATATGGCCTTACCGCGAAGTGGATGGATGGTGCGGAACTTAGAGTGCGCATCCCGATGCTGGGACTTGCGGACTCCCTGAACGTAAGTGCCGCCGCGACGATTCTCGTCTACGAGGCGGTTCGTCAACGTATTGCCGCCAAGATCGATGCAGTGCCGGAATTTATTCCCTGGCACGGTGAAGGTAAGCATGACCATTAAGTATCCGATCTTTTTACTGCTGGCCTGTTTGGTGCCGCTAGTAGGATTGTATTGGTCGTTTTTGCGCGCGCGTCGCGAAAAACAACTAAGACGCTTTAGCGTGGCGGGAGGACTAAAGTCCACCCCTACGATACTGGGGAAATTCCAACTGCCTTTGTGTCTAATTGGTCTCGTCTTGGTTTTAGCGGCGGCATCACGTCCGCAGTGGGGGAAAGATGGCGTGGTCACTTTGAAGCGCGCGCGCAATCTCGTGGTGGCGCTGGACGTGAGTAACTCCATGCTGGCCGAGGATGTCAGACCTAACCGACTTGGTCGCGTTAAGGCAGATGTGATGGACCTCGTCGATGCGCTCGAGGAAGATCGTTGCGCGATTGTCGCGTTCCGGCGTACGGGCGTGGAGCTTTGCCCGCTCACGAGTGATCATGGCTTTTTGCGCTCGGTTTTGGAGCGACTTGACACCTCCTCTGCACCAGCAGGCGAGACGGACTTGGGTAGCGCTATCGAGGCTTCCTTAAATGCCCTTGATCCGGCGGCGGATGATCACAATGCAATCATTATTATTTCCGATGGCGGAGACTTGCGCGGTCAGGCGATTAAGTATGCGGAAAAAGCAAAATCTCGCGGAATTCCTATATTTACCGTCGGTATTGGTGACCCCAATCGCGAGACGGAAATCCCGGGGGTAAAGTATCAGAATAAGCCGGTTAAAGTGAAGCTCGAAGAAGGCGCTTTAAAGGCGATTGCCGAAGCAAGTGGCGGACGCTATGTACCCTTGGCGATAGCAGGTACTGCCGAGACCACTTTGGGCGCCATTTATCGTCGATTCCTCAGGAATGTTGCCGAGAAAGAGCAGCGTGAGGAAGAGCTCCGCGCGGGCGAGCGTTATTACATTTTCCTTATTCCCGGGCTCGTACTTCTTTTGGCGGCGGCACTTTGTTCGAAAGGTCGACTTAAGATATAGAGAAAATTCCCTTGCTATTTGATGGGATTTTTGATATAATATATATTGCTATGGAAGAAAAGATTAAAGCAAAACTTGATGAATTGCGCGTGGGCCTCCAGGCCGACGGCGGCGATTTGGAACTCGTGAAGATTGACGGCAAGGTCGTCTACCTTAAGCTCGTTGGTCATTGCGGGGGTTGTCCCTTTGCAATGATGACGTTGAAGCAGGGCATTGAAGTTGGTCTTCAGGAGATTGATCCCGAAATTACCGTGGAGCGCGTGGAATAATGGTTTGCCCCAAGTGCGGTTGTGCTGACGACAAGGTTGTCGATTCCCGTTCGTGTCGCGAAGGGGCGGCGATTCGTCGTCGTCGCGAGTGCGAAAGTTGCGGCTATCGCTTTACTACCTACGAGGAAATCGTCAAGGACGAGACGAAGGTGAAAAAGCGTGATGGCACCTTTGAGCAATTCGACCGCACGAAAGTGGAGGTGGCGATTCGTCGTGCTTGTGGTAAGCGTCCGGTGAATGATGATCAGATTCGCACCATGATTGACCATGTGGTTGCTAAGGTGGATGGCGAGACCGTTACCTCCGACCACGTTGCCGAGCTGGTGATGCAGGAACTTCATAAGGTTGACGAGGTTGCCTACATTCGTTTCGCGTCCGTCTACCGCAAGTTCACCGATGTTGCGCAATTCTTGTCTGCGATTACGGAAATTGTTAAGAAATGATTGAAGAAATTTATCATCGTCCGCCGATTCGCATCGCCCTGATGGGCGTTGGTCGATCGATGATATCCGAACATCTCGAGGTTTTCAGAAAGCACCCTGGACTCTTCGAAGTGGTGTGCGCCTGCGATCCTTTGAAGGAGCGTCGCGACATTGTCAAGAAGTCCTTCCCTAAGTGTAAGATGTATCGCGATTTCCGCGATATGCTCAACGAGCGAAATATTGACCTAATTGATATTGCGACGCCGACTTACATGCACTTGAAGGATGTCCTCCTAGCGCTCGAGTACAACAGCTGGACTTTGATTGAATCGCCCATGACGATTACTCCCGATGAGGCGGCAATTGTTAAGGGTGCGGCGGCACGCAAGAAGAATCGACTTATTGTGCTACAGAGGGGAATGTTCAACGCGGACTTCCTGCTCGCCAAACAGGAAATGCTCGATAAGCGTCTCGGCGCAATTCACAATATCGAGATACACAGGGAAGATTATGTCCGCCGTGACGATTGGCAGACGATTCGTCACACCGGCGGTGGCGCGTGCTATTATGCCATGCCCGATTTGATTTTGCAGGCGCTCAAACTCTTGCCCGCTCCGCCGGTGCAGCTTTGGAGTGAGCTGAAGCGTGTTGCGTCGGTGGGCGAAACCGAAGATGTGGTCAAGCTCTGCATCAAGACGCGCGAGCCGATTACCGCCGAGGTTGAATATAGTGGTGCAGTTTTGCCGATGGATCGCGGCCCGAGCTTTAAGCTTTGGGGTGAGTTTGGTTCATTTACCACGATGCCGGGCGCAAAGGAAGGACTCCTCCGAGTGGTGGATCCCAAATTTGCGTGGCCGCGTCGTCGCTCTTCGGTGCGCACGCCGAAGCTTAAATCGCTCCACGAGGATTTACCGATTGTGGAAGAGACCATCAAACTGCCGCCGAACACGCTTTCCGGTCCGAGTGCATTCTGGAAGCACGTGTATGATTCGGTGCGCACCGGCGTTCCGTTCCCGATTACGGTCGATGACGCAATTGATTCATTGAAGCTCGTCTATTTAATCAAGAAGAATAGTCCATACGCAAGTGGGAAGTAGGTTCTATGCCAATTAAAAGAAAACAGATGACCGAATCGCTCGAGGATTATATCGAGACCATTTACATTCTTTCGGAAAAGGGGGGCGATGCTCAGGTTCGGGATATTGCCAAGTCGCTCAAGATTACGATGCCCTCGGTAGTGAAGGCCATTAAGGAATTAACCGCGCTTGGGCTCGTGACGCATGAACCTTATGCGGGCGTAAGGATTACCGAAAAGGGCGCACGCGAGGCGAAGTTCGTCTTGGGTCGTCACAAACTCTTGAAGAAGTTCTTGCAGCTTTTGGGCGTGAGCGCCGCGGTTGCAGAACACGATGGATGCCTGATGGAGCACGATTTGAGTGCGGAGACGATTGAGCGCATCCAGAAGTTCGTGGATTTGAGGAGTAAGAAGAAATGAAGGAACAGCTAGGGGTATTAAAGGAGTTGCAGGAAATTGTCCTTATTCGGGACGAAAATCATCAGCTGGGTAATGGTTCGCAGATTGATGAGCTTAACGCCAAGATTGACGAACTCAAAGCTAAACTGACGCCGCAGGTGCGGACGGTTTTTGAGCGTCTTTATAAGCGCAATCACGTTGCCGTCACTGGCCTTGCCAACAATTGCTGCGCAGCCTGTGGCATGGTGGTGCCGATCTCCAACATCCAGATGATCAAGAAGGCGGAGCACCTTGTTGCGTGCTCGAGCTGCGGACGTATTCTTTACGCCGCCGACGAAGAGTCGGTTAACAATACTGCGGGCCGTGTTGACCAGGAAGGTAAGGTGGGCATTCAACGCTTCAGCGATGTAAAGCTCATGATTCCCGACTTGAAGGCCACCAATAAGGCCGATGCGATTGCCGAGCTTGCAGAGCTCCTGGAAGCGAATAAGTGCATCGACAGCGCGGACAATATGATTGCCGCCGCAATGGAGCGTGAGGAGATCCTTTCCACGGCAACCGATCATGATGTTGCCTTCCCCCACGTTCGTGGTGTCGAGGGCGGCGGACTGATGATGGCAGTCGGTATTTCCAAGGCGGGCATCAAGTGGGACGGACTTACTGTGCACATGGTGTTCCTCTCCTCAATTCCAATTGCGGTTAGTGCGTACTATCTGCGTCTTATTGCCGGCATTACCAAGTCGCTTTTGAAGGCGAACGTGCGCGATCTTTTGGTGAATGCACCGGACGCTGCCACCTTGTGGAAGCTCGTTCAGAAGCACACTCGCACGGAGCTTAAGTGAGGCAGCTTTTTGCGATTATATTCATTCTGGTGAGCGCTCTTGGCTTTGGTGCCGAGGGCGTTCATCGTAAATCGCCGTACCTCTCCTACATCGTTATGGATGCGGATTCGAGCGCTGTTCTTGGTTGCTCGAATGCGACCAAGGAGGCGTATCCTGCGAGCTGCACCAAGCTGATGACGGCGCGGTTAGTCTATAAGGCTCGCAAACTTGGCCGCATTACCGACAGCACGCGCTTTGTGCAATCTAAGCGCTCCAAGCAGGAAAGTCCCAGCAAGCTTGACCTTGCGGTTGGAGAGTCCATTTCCTACGACGATGCGATGAAGGCGCTTTTCTTGAAGAGTGCAAATGATGTTGCGGTGATGATGGCGGAGAAGGTGGGCGGCAGCGTGGAGAACTTTGTGGAGCTAATGAACCTCGAGGCCAAAAAGCTTGGGATGAAGCATACGCGCTATGTGTCCCCCAATGGTTTGCCGCCGCCCAAGAACTCCAAGCGCGGATTCGATGTTTCGACGGCGCAGGATTTGGCAATTCTCGCGCAGGCATTGGTGCGCGAAAATCCCGAGATACTGGATTACACCTCGCTCGCCAATACTACAATTACTGGCGCGGGCGGTCAGCCGCTGTGGCTACAGAACCATAATAATATCCTTTGGAAAAAGCAGTACAAGGTAAAAGGGGCGGATGGACTTAAGACCGGCTACAATAATGCCGGTGGTAGTTCCATTGTCCTGACCGGGCGCCGAGATGGTGGCCACCGCGTAATTGTGGTGGTCCTCGGTAGCTCGTCGGCGGCAGAGCGCGATGCGAATGCCGCCCACTTCCTGGAAGACGCATTGATGAGATTCTAAAATGAAGACAAAACAATTTTGGTATCCTTTGCCCGAGCGGCTTATTGCTCAGCACCCCGCCGAAAAGCGCGGCACGGAAAAGATGATGGTTCTCCATCGTGACACCGGCGTTGTTGAGCATCGCCACATCGCGGACATTGTCGAATACATTACCGCCAATGACCTCCTCGTAGTCAACGACACCAAGGTCTTTCCTGCTCGCCTTTTGGGTAAGTGGTCGGATAGTGAGGGCGCGGTCGAAGTTCTCATGATTGCACCCGCTCCCGAGGCGGAAACTACAAAGGAGCTCACCTGGAACTGTATGCTCGGCTCGGGACGCAAATGTCGCGAAGGGCAGATCGCCGTCTTTGGTCCCCATGAAGAACTCAAGGCCAAGCTCCTTGCTCCTTTGTCCGGTATTGGCATGTGGAAAGTGGAGTTTATTTGCGATCGCCCCTTGATGGACCTCTTGGATGAATTCGGTCACACCCCGGTGCCGCCGTATGTGAAGCGCGAGGGTACTCGCGAGGAAGAGATTGCCGACCGCGAGCGCTATCAGACGATTTACGCGAAGCACGTGGGCAGCGTTGCCGCCCCGACTGCCGGACTTCACTTCACGCCCGAAATCTTTGCCGCCCTAGAAGCGAAAGGCGTCAAGCGCGTTGCGATTACGCTTCATGTGGGACCCGGTACTTTCCGTCCCGTGAAGGCGGAGAATATCGAAGACCATCAGATGGACTACGAGGCCTTTACGGTTTCGCCTGAGGCGGCGGACGCTATCAACGCCTGTAAGGCGCGCGGCGGCAGAGTGTTCTGCGTGGGCTCAACAACAGTTCGCACCCTAGAGACGGTTGCTCAGGCTGTGGAACAAGAGTATAGTGCAGCCCCTAAGGACGCTAAAGACTCTAAGGACCCTATCGTCAAGCCTGGCACTGGTGCCAGTAATATCTTTATCTATCCTCCGTATCACTTCAAGGTCTGCGACTGCATGCTTACAAATTTCCACTTGCCACAGTCGACTCTCCTCATGATGATTAGCGCCCTCGCGGGACGCGAACGCGTTCTTTGTGCGTATGCGATGGCGGTGATGAAGAACTACATGTTCTTCTCGTACGGTGATTGCATGCTTATCGTGTAAACGAAAAGGAGATTTTTTAAAATGGTGACAGTAGCGGTTATGGGAGCGGGTTCGCGCGGACAGGAATACACCGCGTATGGTAAGCTCTACCCGAATACGATTCAGGTCGTGGCAGTTGCCGACATTTCCGAATATCGTCGCAACAAGATGGGTGACGATTGGAATATTCCCGCCGAAAATCGCTTTGGCGATTTCCACGAAATGCTCGAAGCCGGCAAGAAGCGGGGTAAGCTTGCGGATATTCTTATTATCGGCCTCCCCGACGACCTCCATTTCGAGCCCGCCATGGAAGCAATGCTCCAAGGCTATCATCTCCTCCTGGAAAAGCCCATGGCCCAGACGGCCGAGGAATGCATCAAGCTTCGTGAGCGTCAGCATGAGACCGGCGTCAAGGTCGCAGTTGGCCACGTGCTTCGCTATGCGCCGTACTACATTGCGCTCAAGAAGGAAATTGAGTCGGGCTCGATTGGCGAACTCGTAAATATCCAGCATATGGAGCCCGTCATGTACGCCCACATGGCGCATAGCTTCGTGCGTGGCAATTGGCACAACTCCAAAGCGACCACCCCGATGATTCTCGCCAAGACTTGTCACGATATGGATATTCTTCGCTGGCTCGTCGGCAAGAAGTGCCTCCGCGTTTCGACGGAAGGTAATGTCTTTCTCTTTAATAAGGAACATTGCCCCAAGGATGCGCCCAAGCGTTGCACCGATGGCTGTCCGCACGAGAAGGATTGCCCGTATTCCGCGATTGACATTTATGCTCGAAAGCAGTGGTTCCTGTATGTCTTTGATTTGAAGCGCGATAACTCGGCAGCGGATGCTCCGCTGCGCGAAGATATCTTGGAGAAACTCCGCACTACCGACTACGGGCGCTGTGTCTATCAAATGGACAACGACCAGCCTGACCACATTGTCCACTCGCTTCTCTTCGAGGGCGGCGTCACTGCGAGCTTCACGATGGATGCGTTCACGCCTTGGGGCGGACGTCGCACGCGCGTGATGGGTACGCGTGGCTACATCGATGGTAATGGCAAGACGTTCGATGTTTACCGCTTTGACAAGATGGACAAGTCATTGAATCAAGTTCCCGACCACACCTGGGAACTCAAAGTGGACGAGCTCTCCAATTATAAGGACTCGGGGCATGCGGGCGGCGATTTGATGCTCATCCGCGACCTCGTTGACGCCGTGCGCCTCAATGACGACAGCAAGCTTTCATCCAGTATTGACGTCTCGGTCGAAAGCCACCTCATGGGCTTTGCCGCCGAGCGTAGCCGCCTAAGTAATCGAAAGGAGGAAGTGGTATGACCATTCGCGACGTATTTGAAAAAGCCGTCCACGAAGCCGGCACCAGCGTGTTCCAACGCTTTTACAACGGCGAACGTTGGGTGACGCGCACTTATGGCGAAACCTACGCCCGCGTGATGAAGGCAGTTAGCCTCGTGATGCGCCTGAACCTCACTTCCGACGACGAAACGCCGCCGCGCGTTGCGATCATGATGGAGAACTGCCCCGATTGGCAGATTCTTTACCTCGCGATTGCCGGCACTGGTCACGTGGTCGTCCCGATCGATCCCAAGCTCCGCGCAGGCGAAGTGGAACACATTCTCCGCGACTCGGGTGCCAAGGTTGTCTTTTGTGGCGAGAAGCAGCTCGGAACCATTTTTGAGGCAATGACGGACTTTACCATCACGCGCCTTGATAACCCGACTGCGCTTATCGACGCCGTCAAGCCCGAGCAGGCCAAGATTGCCGAAGTGTGGTACAAGGAACATAAGCCGACTGACGATATGCTCGCTTCGCTCATTTACACGAGTGGCACCACCGGCCGCCCGAAGGGCGCAATGCTTCCCCACTGCGCGTTCGTCGCGAATGCGCGTCAAACCTTAAAGCGCGTGGAGTTCTACAATACGGACAATTTCCTTAATGTCCTCCCGCTCTTTCACGCCTTCAGCTTTACGGGTAACTTCCTCCTTCCCATGTATGTGCAGGGCTCGGTCTCGTTCATGCGCTCACTTAGAACGATTGCCGAGGACATGATGGAAGTTAAGCCCACCATTCTTCTCGCGGTGCCGCTCCTTGCCGAAAAACTCTATGGACGTATTCGCCAGAAGATCGAAAAGATGACTTTCGGTAGCAAGCTCGGTGCGGATAGCCTCTTTAAGTTTTCCTACTCCCGTAAGCTCGTAAGTAAGCTTATCGTCGAGCGCTTCGGCGGCAATTTGCGACTCCTTGGTATCGGTGGCGCACCGACGTCCATCGAGACTTTGACCGGCTTCCAGAAAATTGGTCTCTTTGTTCTCGAAGGCTACGGCATTACCGAGTGTGCGCCGGGCGTCGCCTACCCCGACCCCAAGAAGTTCGTGCCGGGCACGGTTGGCCCGGTCCTTGATGAACTCGAGTGGAAGCTCGTCGACCAGGATGAGTCCGGTGCTGGCGAACTTCGCGTCAAGGGTCCAAATGTGATGCGCGGCTACTGGCACAACGAAGAACAGACTTTGGATGCGTTCGACGAAGATGGCTTCTATAAGACGGGTGACATTGTTCGCATCGTCGATGGGAACATCAAGATTTGCGGGCGCTCCAAGGCGCTCATCGTTAATCGCGAAGGCAAGAACATCTACCCCGAAGAAATCGAGCACGCACTCGAGCACGCCCCGCTTATCAAAGATGCGATTGTCATTGGTTATCACGTGGGCTCCGACCCGGGCGAACACGTGGGTGCCATTCTCGTCCCCGATGAGGACGCGGTCAAGGCGCACCTTAAGATGAAGACGATGACCAAGGAGGAAATCTCCACCTTCATTATCGAGTACGCCCAGGGCGTCTGCAAGGCGGCAGTCGCGGACTACAAGCAGCCGCGCAAGTTCGATATTCGTTTTGAGCCCCTGGAACGCACCGGCACCTTGAAAGTTAAGCGAGGAGTTTACAAAAATGCGCTCGACGAACTCTAATATCGAAGCCCTGGTTGAAAAGCCCCTCCGCATCGACTTTGCGGGCGGCTGGAGTGATACTCCGCCCATTTGCAATGACTTGGGCGGCTGCGTGCTCAATGCCGCCGTATCTTTAAATGGTGTGAAACCCGTCAAGGCCTACGTTACCACTATTAAGGATAAAAAGGTCATCGCGGAATCCGTGGACCTCAAGAAAACCGGCGAGTGGAAGACGGATAAGGAAATTGCCGATCACACCAATCCTCACGACTGGGGCGCACTCATTAAGAGTGCTTTGACTGTTGTTGGCTA
>R14__coassemble_1486_pt1 | contig 11733 bp, 15 predicted proteins | sample R14__metabat2_high_PE_004 | metagenome-assembled genome bin R14 | reverse complement strand
CGCAACATGGGAATCGAGGTGGTTGAATGAGCAAGCACGGTAAGAAGTATTTCAATGCGCTGAAGAAGGCGCCCAAGGCTGAAATCACGATCGCTGAAGCCGTCAAGTTCGTCAAGGCCAACGCCGGCGCGAAGTTTGACGAGACGGTCGATGTGTATTTCCACCTCGGTAAGGAACTCACCAAGGGCGACACTGCCGTTCGTGGTATTGTCAAGCTCCCCAATGGTTCGGGCAAGAAGGTGAAAGTCTGCGTGTTCGCCGGCGGCGACGCGGCGGAAGCTGCTCGTCAGGCCGGTGCTGACTTCGTCGGCATGGCGGACTTGATCGAGAAGGTCACTAAGGAAGGCTGGTGTGATTTCGACGTCGCCATCGCGACCGTTGAAGCCATGAAGGAAGTCCGTAAGTGCGCTCGTATCCTCGGCCCGCGTGGTTTGATGCCTAACCCCAAGACCGGTACCGTCACCGACGACACCGCGACTGCCGTTAAGGAAGCCAAGGGTGGTAAGGTCGATTTCCGTATGGACAAGACCGGTAACCTCAGCGTTATCGCCGGTAAGCGCAGCTTCGAGGAGAAGGCGCTCGTTGAGAACATCAACGCGATCGTCTCCGCCGTGACTGCCGCCAAGCCTGCGACCGTTAAGGGCGTGTTCATCAAGTCCATGTCCATTTCCTCCACGATGGGCGTTAGCTGCCCGGTGGCTCTCGCTTCCGCGGCTGAATAAGGAGGTAACGACAAATGAGAATTGAAAAAGTTTCGATCATGAACGAAGTCGTGGCCCGCGTCAAGGACTCGGACTACTGCTTCATCCTCGATCACGGTGGCGTGACCGTCGCTCAGATGGCCAAGTTCCGTGCGGCGCTCCGTACTCTTGACAGCCGCGTCCTCGTGGTGAAGAACACCTTCATCGCCAAGGCCGGTAAGGAAAAGGGCTGGAGCGAAGAGGTGAACGCCATGTTCACGGGCAAGACTGCTGTTGTCACCGGTCACGGTGAGCCGACCGCGGTTGCCAAGGCGATTATGGAGTTCGTTAAGGACTCCGCGGGTAAGGCCGTCGTCAAGGGCGCTGATTACGATAACAAGATCGTCGACGCCAAGATGGTTGAAGCCCTCTCCAAGGTCCCGGGCAAGAACGAGCTCCGTGCGACGTTGCTCATGCTCCTCAAGGAGCCTGCGACCCGTCTCGCTCGCGTTCTTTCCGAGAAGGCCAAGAAGGGTGGCGAGGCCGCTCCGGCCGCCGAAGCACCCGCTCCGGAAGCCGCGCCTGCTGCATAAATCAAACAATTTCCTCCAGATGAAACACGCTGGCGGTTGAAAAGTAAAAAAGGAAAACAGAAAATGACGAACGAAGAAATCATCAAGGAACTCTCGGGCAAGACTGTGCTCGAAATCAATGATCTCGTGAAGGCTCTCGAGGAAGCTTGGGGCGTGAGCGCTGCTGCTGCGGTGGCGGTTGCTGGTCCGGCTGCCGGTGCGGCTCCTGCCGAAGAGAAGACCGAGTTCGACGTGGTCCTCAAGGCCGCTGGTGCGAACAAGATCGCGGTCATCAAGGAAATCCGTGCGATCACGGGTCTCGGCCTCAAGGACGCCAAGGACATGGTCGATGGCGCTCCCAAGACCGTCAAGGAAGGCGCTTCCAAGGAAGACGCCGAGAAGATTGCGGAGCAGCTCAAGAAGGCTGGCGCCGAAGTCGAGATCAAGTAATCAAAAATTACTTGAGTTCAAAGCGCGCGTGCAGCCTTTTCGGTTGCCGCGCGTTTTCACTTTTGAAGGATAAGATAAAATGGCTGGACAGTTTTTTGATTATACGGGCGAAGTTGAGGAAGTCGGCAAGGTGCAGACGTTCTCCAGTGGCTTCACCAAGCGCGATCTTATTGTGGTCAATGACAAGGACTCCAAGTACCCGAGCCTCGTCAAGTTCACGTTCAAAAAGGACAATTGCTCTATTCTCGACTCGGTCAAGAAGGGTCAGAATGTCAAGGTTCACTTCGTCATCGACGGACGCAAGTGGGAAGGTCCCAAGGGCGTGCAGTACTTTGTCGATTTGACGGCGCTCAAGCTCGATGTAATGAATGGTGATGGTTCATCTACGGAGCCTGTGCCTGAACCGGTCGATCTTGATGCCGATGTCGCCCCCTCGGACATCGACGATATGCCGTTCTAATGAATTGGCAAGAAGTAATAGCGAAAGCTGGAGCGTATCTGGACGCGAAAGGCGTTCCGGATGCGCAAACTGCCGCCGAGCTTCTTGCTGCTCGACTCCTCAATGTCGGTCGTGGGGAGTTGTTTAGCCATGTAGAGGTGGAAAGGTGGAGAAATCCTTCCGAAAAACACCTCGAGGCAATGCGCCGCGGCATGGCCCGTCTCGTCAAGGGCGAGCCACTCCAGTATGTCCTCGGCGAGTGGGATTTTCGCACGCTTACCTTGAAGTGCGATCGCCGCGCCCTCATCCCCCGCCCCGAAACCGAGGAGCTGGTTACCCGGGTTCTAAAGCACCTGAAGGCTCTGGCAGGGGATGACTTTAGTCATCCCGTTTGTCCTATCGTCCTCGATGTTGGCACTGGTACCGGCGCGATTGCGCTCTCGCTCGCGAAGGAATTTCCGGCGGCAGAATATATTGCAACGGATGTGAGTGCTGATGCCTTGGCGCTTGCGAAAGAGAATGCGCTAAAGTGCGGCCTCGCCGATAAAGTGAAGTTCGTCTGCATGGACGGCCTCGACGATTTCGACGAGCCGCAGTGCATCGACGTTATTGTTTCCAATCCGCCATATATTGATTCCGCCGTGTGCGATACTTTAGATCCGAGGGTGAAGAATTTTGAGCCGCGCCTTGCCTTGGATGGCGGACCCGATGGCATGGACTTCTATGACCGCTATCTTGCGGACGCAATGAACTTACTTAAGCCCAATGGCGCAGTCTTCTTCGAGATTGGTGAAGACCAGGGCGAGAGAATGCGTTCGCTGATGACCGATTACGGCTTTACCGACATCAAGATTGAAAAGGATTACGCTGGCCATGATCGCTACGCTTCCGCAATCCTTAAGTGACTTTATTGACGCGGAGTATTTAAGTCACGAGTGCTATCCTCCGCGCGAAAAGATTTTTGCCGCCCTGGAACTGACGCCGAGCGAAAAGACTAAGGTCGTCATTTTGGGTCAGGATCCCTATCATGAACCTGGTCAGGCGCAAGGCCTTGCGTTTTATGTGCCGTCGGAGTGCAAAGTGCCGCCATCCCTTCGCAACATTGCGAAGGAATTGATGAGTGAATTTGATGGCCATGTAGAGGGAGAGAAGGGGAGAAAGCTGGTTATTCCAGATTTAGTTTCTTGGGCTACGCAGGGCGTTCTTTTGCTGAATACGACATTGACTGTGAGAAGGGGTGAACCAATGTCGCACACTGGCCATGGCTGGGAAGAGTTCACTGATAAGATTATTGCCGACCTAAATGCCAGCCGCGAGCACCTCGTCTTTATGCTCTGGGGCGCGCACGCGCAGAAAAAAGGTGCCGCCATCGACGAGGCGAAGCATCTTGTTTTGAAAGCTGCCCATCCTAGTCCCTTGTCGGCAAGGAGAGGATTCTTCGGTTGTGACCATTTTAAGCTTGCGAACGACTACTTGCGCGAACATGGCATTGAGGAGATTAAGTGGCTGTGAATACGCAGGGGCTACAAATTGCCGCCCGCATTGGCGAAGGTCAGCGACTCCGCGCCGAGCGCGATGCGCTCAAAAAAGAGAACGCGGAGCTCCGCGATGAGCTTGCAAGCTTGAAAGCGCACATGGACATGGCGATGCTCGCCATGGCGGATTTAATTGAGCCATGTAGAGGTGGAGAGGTGGAGAAACTAGTTCTGGTGGATGGGTGGAACTTGATTCTCGGGGCGCAGAGGGAAGCGCATAGTAAGGACGAACTCGTTAGGAAGTATCAGGCATATCTTGAAGAGCATCCCACGCACAAGGTCTGGATTGTGTTTGACGGCCCCAGGGAGAACGTGGTGAATGATGGACGCCTGCGCATCTCCTACACCGGCGGCACTGGCAGCCAGCGGGCGGATAAGTTCATTCGCGACTTCTTAAGGATGGCCAAGTATCTCGGGAAGGGGGATATGGTTGAGGTTAGGACTTTCGATAAGGGATTAGCCATGTAGAGGTGGAGAGGTGGAGAAAGTACGGGGATATAACTTTGGGACTTTTGCGGGCGTCTTCACGCCGTCCATTCTCACCATTATCGGCGTGGTGATGTATCTCCGCTTCGGCTGGGTCTTGGGCTCGGTCGGTCTTGCCCAGACGCTCCTCATTGTCGTTCTTTCTTCCGCCATCACATTTTTGACCGGACTTTCCATTTCCGCCCTGGCAACGAACTTGCGCATGAAAGGCGGCGGCGCGTACTTCATCATCGCCCGCTCTTTCGGCATTGAGATTGGCTCCGCGGTCGGCATTCCGCTTTTCGCCTCCCAGGCGATTGCGGTCGCGTTCTATATTGTCGGCTTTACGGAAGCTTTGACAATGGCGTTTCCGGAGTACATCACTTGCGACCCCAGGCTGATCTCGTTTGGCGTTCTCGCGGTCCTTGCGCTCGTTGCCACCTTTTCCGCCTCCGTGGCTCTCAAGACGCAGTTCGTCGTTATGGCCTTGATTGGCGCTTCGCTTGTCTCCTTTTCCTTTGGACACAATCCGCCCGCCGACTCGCTCCAAGACCTTTCGCAAAGTGCCGCCGCACTCGGCGACTCGGGGGCAGTGGAGAACTTGGGCTTCTGGGCAATCCTGGCCATCTTCTTCCCCGCCGTCACCGGCATTTTGTCGGGCCTCGGGATGTCGGGCGACCTCAAGAACCCTGCGAAGTCCATTCCCTTAGGTACGATTGGCGCAGTCTTGACCGGACTTATCATTTACTTGGCGGTGCCGATTGCACTTTATTACTTTGTCGGCGACAATCGCGATTTGCTTCTCACGGATTCGCTTGTCATGATGCGCTGCGCCAGAATCCCTCAGCTTATTATCTTGGGCATTTTTGCCGCCACGCTTTCCTCGGCCTTGGGCTCGCTTCTTGCCGCCCCGCGCACTTTGCAGGCGCTGGCAAATGATGGCGCGCTCCCCAAGGTGCTCGCCCGCGGCTTCGGACAAAGGACCGATCCGCATTTTGCCGCCCTCGTCACCATTGCGCTCACGGCCGCTTGTATCTACTTGGGCGACATCAATATTATCGCGCCCATCTTAACCATCATCAACCTCTCCGCCTACGCGCTTCTTAATCTTTCCGCCATGCTTGAGGAATTGATGGATAATCCCAGCTGGCGGCCAACCTTCCGCGTTCATTATCTCTTTTCTCTCGCCGGTTTCTTGGGCTGCTTCGGCATGATGTTCATGATTTCGCCTTTGGCAACCGGCATCGCCACTTTTGTCTGTGCCGCCATTTGGCACCTCGAGTCGCGCCGTTCGCTTGTCTCCACTTGGGGCGACATGCGCACCGGGCTTTTGATGTTCCTAACCCACTTTATTCTTAATCGAATTGCCGCCCTCAAAAATCGCGCGCACGCGTGGCGCCCGAATCTTCTTGTCCTTGCGCAAGATACTCAAAGTCGCCTCAATGAATTCGTGAAGGCCATCTCGAGCGAGGGTGGCTTTGCGAATTATGGCGATCCAGTTTTCGCCAAGGAGCTCGTTCGCTTTTATGGCTACGGTGCATTGCAGCCAAATACCATTCTTTATGCCGAGGCCTCGCGCGAACATACGGAGTCGGCCATCTACGCCCTTAGAAATGGACGCAATGTTCTCTTTCTTAATGGTAGCGGCGCAAAGTCGCTTTTCCCGAATAGCGAGATGTATGTGGATGTGTGGTGGCGCGGGCCGACGGGCAATGTCGATTTTATGCTCGCGATTGCGCAGCTTATTCTGCGCTCGCCTTACGCCCCGCGCGCGAAGCTTCGCCTGTGCCATATCCTGGAGCCCATGGAGGACGAGGAGAAAGTTCGCGAAGCGATGCAGCACTTCCTGGAGCGCGAACGTTTGAATGGTGAGGTCGTTATCGCCAAGTCGAATGTCGACCCCTTGGGACGCATCGCGATTGTCTCTGGTCAGAGCCCAGTCGTTTTTGTCGGACTTCGTCGTCCGCGCCTTGATGAGACGGTCGAAGAATATTCCAATTATCTCGAAAAAGTTCGCTACACGGTAAACATCCCCTCCGCGGTTTTTGCGTGCGTCGCGGACGGCACCATTTTCAAAGGAATTTTCAATGAGCGATAAACTCGTTATTATCGACTACAAAGCCGGCAACTTGACCTCCGTCAAGCTCGCCTTTGAGGCACTCCAATCTGGCGCGCTGCAGGGGAGCGGACATTCCTGTCCGCGGTTCGACATTGTCGTTTCTTCTGATCCTGCCGTTATCAGCTCCGCGTCTCGCGTGGTCTTTCCCGGCGTCGGTGCCGCCGCCTCCGCGATGGCGAACTTGAAGGTTTTGGGCCTCGTGGATGTCGTAAAAGAATGTGCTGCCACAAAACCTTTCCTGGGTATTTGCCTTGGCATGCAAATCCTTTTCGAACATTCGGAGGAGGATGGTGGTGTCGACTGCCTCGGCGTCCTCCCCGGCCAGGTCAAGCGTTTTCCCACGGTGCCAGGCTTCAAGGTTCCCGAGATGGGCTGGAATGGCGACTACTATTATGTCCATTCCTACTACGCGGAAATAAATCCCTACACCAAGCTCACCGCGGACTACGCGGGCGTCACTTTTACCGCGATGGTCGAGAAGGGTAACCTCTGGGCATGTCAATTTCATCCCGAAAAGTCGGGCAAGGTGGGCCTTAAACTTTTGAATGACTGGCTTCTTCGATAGTGGCTTCGGCGGACTTTGCATCTTGGAGGCGTTCTTAAAGGAATGCCCCGAGGAGCCAATTGTCTATATTGCCGATAATGGCAATTGTCCCTACGGCAACAAAAGTGCCGCCGAGATTCGCGCCCTCGCCGAAAAGCACACCCTTGAGCTCGTGAACGACTACGGATGTGATATGGTCGTTATCGCCTGCAATACCGCAACTGCCGCCGCGATCGATTACCTGCGAGAGAAATATCCTTTGGTCAAGTTCGTTGGACTCGAGCCCGCCATCAAACCTGCCGCCCTCAATTCCAAGTCGGGCGTCGTCGGCGTCATTGCGACGAAGGGCACATTTAATGGTCGCCTCTATAAGGAGACGAGTGCGAAATTTGGCGGCGGCGTGACGATTCTAACTGCGGTCGCGGATGAATGGGTTTCGCTCGTCGAGGCGGGCCTCGAGAATGATGACGCAAAGTGCCGCCCGGCCATCGAGAAGGTAATCCTGCCGCTTATTAAGGCTGGGACCGATCACCTCGTCTTGGGCTGCACACATTTTCCGCATTTAAAGAAGCAAATTGCCGCCGTGGCAGGAAAAGGGGTTACTATCTTGGACCCCAGCGAGGCGGTGGCGAGGAGGGCCAAGTGGCTAAAGTCCTCGTAACCGGCGGCACTATTCGCGTGGGGAAGGCGATCGCCGACCACCTGCGCAGTTTAGGGCACGAAGTGGTCGCCTCTTCTCATCGGCCCGAAGCCGGGCCGAGTCTGGACTGCCTGGATGTTAACGACTTCGATGTCATTATCAACAATGCCGCCCTTTATCTTGGCGAGCCCACGCTTGTAAAGCGCGTCAATTATGACATTCCAGTAGCAGTGTGCGAAGCGAAGACTCACGGCCAGGTGATTAATATTCTCGATGGCACCTCGCACCCCGCCCCCTGGAAAAAGGAGCTCGCCGAGTACACGGTAGGGCGTGTCGCTCCGCGACCGCCGGCGGTGACGGAGTCGCCGCCCTACCACCCGCCGCGATGCCGTGTTAACGGCATATTACTCGGTCCCGTTTTGCCGCCGGATGGCTTTCACCTGAAAGCCGACCCTTGCCCCAAAGGCCGTCCGACAGTGAATGACGTCGCGAAGGCCGTAGTGAAACTTGTGGAGGATAAAGATGCTAACCATCTTATTATCGACGTTACTGGTCGCTAGTGCGCAGCTTGAGGCGCTGAAGGCCGACTGGGCGGCAGGACGGCCTACGCGGCCGTTCCTGGTGACTCAAGTTATTGAGCCATGTAGAGGTGGAGAGGTGAAGAAACTAGCGGTGTGTATTGGTGGCTCGGGCGAGACCTTGGATTCCATCTATGCCTCGCAAGGGCGGCACTTTGCCGCCGCCGGCTATCGCGTTCTCATGGTTGAAAATCCGCCCGATGACATTGCGCGCATTTGCCTCGAACGCGGGAGTAGCTGGCTTTACTATGGACGGGATGCGCTCGTTCCGCTTATCGATTCGTTTACGCAGGGACGCGGACACTCCTGTCCGCGAAGCCCCATCGTCTGGTCCGGATTTTCCCTTGGCACCGAGCTCATGATGGCGACGGCATCAGTTTGCGCGCGACCGGGCGATTCATTTGTCTACAATGACTTCCTTTGTCGCTGCAAGGAGCGCCTTATAGTCCTAAAGTATGAACCGAACGGACTCAGGAATATTACGCCCAGTTATTACGAGGAGGGCGACTTCCCCGAGCGCATGGCCAAACTTGCGAAACTTGGGCGGGTTATCTTTACCGAGGGCGGGCTCGTCCGCGACCTCGAGCTCGTCAAATCTGCCGCCCCCGAGAATGTGACTTATTTCCAACAGCCCAAGTTTGCCGCCGCGCCCAATGAGACGCTCATTGCGCCGCCCTCCTCCATGGATGTTTCTGCTTATTTTGACGCCTGTAATGTCGATCCCGCGAACCACTATTACAAGTGGGAGCTCGTTGAGCCGTGGTTAAATAGTAAGTGATTTCTCTTGACAAGAACTACCCTTTTTTGGTATAATATAACAATATGAAAAATAAACTCGCACTAGTTGGACTTGCCGCCATCACGCTCCTTTGCGGTTGCGGTAAAGATGATAACACCCTCAAACTCTTCACTGAGGCTACCTTTCCGCCTTACGAATTCCTTCGCGGACAGGAAGTGGTCGGTGTGGACATTGCCATTTGCCGTGCAATTGCCGAGCACATGGGCAAGGACCTCAAGGTGACCGACATTCAGTTCGACGCCGTCATCCCCGCCGTTATTTCCGGCAAGGCCGACCTCGCCGCCGCTGGCATCACCATCACCGATGACCGCAAGAAAAATGTGGATTTCTCCATTCCCTACATCAAGACTGGCATCGTGGTCGTTTACAAGAAGTCGCGTCCCTACGCGGGCGTCGGTTCTTTGAAGGGTATGAAGATTGGTGTGCAGGCGGGCACCACTTCCGAAACGTATGTCCTCGATGAACTCCATCAGGAGCCCGAGCGCTTCAAATCGCCCGCGGAAGCCGTGGCTGCCCTCAAGGTTGATCGTTGCGCGTTCGTGATTGCCGATGTCGACCCCGCCAAGAACTGCATCGTCGGCGAAGATGACCTCGCGATTTCGGACTTCATCACGTCCGAAGAATACGCGGTCGCGATTGCGAAGGGTCATCCCGAACTCCTGAAGGCCATCAACGAAACGATTGCTGAACTCAAATCATCCGGTAAGATTACCGAGTGGAAGGAAGAGTTCACCAAAGAGTCCGAACGCACTAAATAACGAAAATGCTAGAGTCGTTTTGGTCGGACTTTTCCCTCTGCTTCCTTGAGAAGGGTCGCTGGGAATATCTCCTTAATGGTCTGGGCGTCACCCTCGAGGTGGCGCTCGCCGCTATTGTCTTGGGTCTCGCGATTGGTTTCTTGGTTGCGAATGTGCGGGCGGCAAATAATCGCTACGGTTATTTCCCCATCCTTAATGTAATCTGTAAGATTTACTTGACCGTCATTCGCGGCACGCCGATGGTGGTGCAGCTTTTGATTACCTACTACATCATCCTGCGTTCGGTCGACTCCAAGATCTTGATCGCAATCCTGGCCTTTGGCATTAATTCGGGTGCGTATCAGGCGGAGATTCTCCGCGCGGGTATGGAATCGATTGATATTGGCCAGATGGAAGCCGGCCGCGCGCTCGGACTTTCCTTTGGTCGCACGATGTGGGAAATTATCATACCGCAGGCTTTAAGGAATGTCCTCCCCGCGCTTGGTAATGAGTTTATCGTCCTCATGAAGGATACGTCCATCGTTGGTTACATCGCGCTTTCCGACCTCGCGAAGGGCGGCGATATCATCCGCAGTCAGACGTATTCAGTTTATCTCCCCTACCTCACGGTGGCGGCAATTTATCTCGTCCTAGTGATGACTTTCACCTGGATGCTCGGCAAACTCGAAGCTCACTTAAAACGCACTGGCGCCCACGTCGTCGCGAACAACTCGTAACAAGGGACGCGGACACTCCTGTCCGCGAAGAAAAATGTCCAATACCTTATTAAAAATCACCGATTTGAAGAAGAGTTTCGGCCAGCTCCAGGTCCTGAAGGGCCTCTCTACCGAGATTAAGGAAGGCGAAGTCGTTGTGATGATTGGCCCCTCCGGCGGCGGCAAATCGACTTTCCTGCGCTGCATGAATCTCCTTGAACAGCCCACCTCCGGCGCCATCGAGTTTATGGGCACGGACATCGTTCAGGCGGATGAAAAGACGAAGAACCAGATCCGCAGCGAGATGGGCATGGTGTTCCAGCACTTTAATCTTTTCCCGCATTTGACGATTCTAGATAACATTACTCTCGCCCCGCGCCTCGTTCGCAAAGCGAATAAAGCGGACGCCGAGAAAAAAGCGATGGAGCTTTTAACGCGCGTCGGCCTTGCTGATAAGGCGAAGGCCTATCCGCAGCAGCTCTCGGGCGGACAAAAGCAGCGCGTGGCGATTGTGCGCTCCCTCGCAATGGAGCCTAAGGTGATGCTCTTCGATGAGCCTACGTCCGCACTCGACCCCGAGATGGTGGGCGAAGTCCTCGACGTGATGAAAGACCTCGCGCAGCATGGTATGACGATGGTTGTCGTCACCCACGAAATGCGCTTTGCGCGCGATGTCGCGAGCCGCGTCCTTTTCCTGGAGGGCGGACGCATTGCCGCCGAAGGCACTCCGGACGAAATCTTCGGCCAGAAGCACGACGGCCGTCTCGGCGAATTTCTGAGCAAGGTTAATATCAAGTAAGGAAAGTTATATGAAGCGTTTGTTACTGATTGCCGCAATCGCAACTATGGCAGGGGTCGGCTTTAGCCGTCCCGCTTTTGCCCAAGAATCCGCCCAGGGACCTGAGGTAGGGCGCGATGCCCCTATCGCGCCGGTAAGCGAAGCGCAAGAATCTCTTACCCTCGAAAAAGCCAAGGAATATGTCGACAACTACGCCGATAATGTCCAGAGTGACGCCGACTTCAAGGCAAACGAAGCTGCCGCCCTCAAGGTCATTCACGAAACCGAGCCGTTCTTCGGCACCTGGTGGGCGCTTCTCCCGGCGGTGATCGCGATTCTTTTGGCGCTCATCACCAAGGAAGTTTACTCCTCGCTCTTCGTGGGTATTGTCGCGGGCGGACTCCTCTATTCGGGCTTCTCGTTCGAAGGCACTTTGACCCACATTATCACCGACGGCTTCATTAAGTGCGTGGCGGATGCGTACAATATCGGCATCTTGCTCTTCTTGGTGCTCCTCGGGTCGCTCGTTGCGATGATGAACAAGACCGGCGCATCTGCCGCCTTCGGACGCTGGGCGTCGACCCACATCAAGACGCGCATCGGCGCGCAGGTCGCGACCATTATTCTGGTTATGCTTATCTTTGTCTATGAGTACTTTAACTTCGTCACCGTCGGCAGCGT
>R14__coassemble_1468_pt1 | contig 11870 bp, 10 predicted proteins | sample R14__metabat2_high_PE_004 | metagenome-assembled genome bin R14 | reverse complement strand
ATGATGCGAGTTATATTAAGTACGATCCCACCACCGGAGCGGAGGTTGGACGCATCCCCTGGATTTGGGTGGAAGTTTTGAACTTCGGCGGCAACACGGGCATGCATGGTGGTGCGCGTCGTTTCCGCAATCTTCCCAAGCTCGGTACCGCGAGTGCTTCCTCGGCAGCGTTCCGCGGTTATGGCATCTTGTCCGAAGGCCTCGAGACGAACCCCACGATGTACGATATGTTTGCGGAAGCGTTCACTACTGAAGTTGGCTCTGATAATGGCATCGATGCGAACGCCATGCCCACTTGGCTTGCGAACTACATCGAGCGTCGTTATGGGTATGTGGATGATAATTTGAAGAAGGCATATTCCATCCTTCTCGAAACCGTTTGGGATTGCTCGCGCTATCAGGAAGGTTGCGTCGAAAACGTGATGTGCGCGGGTCCGAGCTACAGCATTACCTGTGTATCCAAGTGGGGTCCTTCGGGCGGCACTGAATACGACATCACCGAACTCTATCCGGCCGCCAAGGCAATGATGGACGCGGCCGAAGCTAATCCCGAGCTCCTCAATCTCGACACCTTCAAGTACGACCTCTGCGAACTTTTCCTGCAGCTTTTGGGCGACAAGGGTCGCAGTATAAATAAGGAGATGGCAACGTCCGCCTCCAAGCGTGCGCAGTTCCTGCGCTTCTTCGATCTCGCGGAAGATTTGCTCGCGTGCTCCGATCGTTGGACTTTGAAGTGGCACGAAGACCGCACCACAAATACAGTCGCGGTGGCGGAAGATGGTACATCGCTGGGCATTGCGGGATATCGCAGAATGATTACCTCCTGGAGCGCGGGTTATGATGCAGGTCAGTCAACTGGCCTTAGGGAATACGCGCATCGTGCGTATGGCGGATTACTGAAGGATTACTACAAGAAGCGCTGGGAATACTTCTTTGAGCGGACCGAGGGGACGCTCTCGTCGGCAAATTATACGGCCGCATTGCGCGAACTCGATACGAGCTTTACGAATGCAGTCCTTACGGCTACAGTAGTTCCCGAGGGCGGCATTTTGTCCGCCTGCGAAGCCATCTACAACGAAGTGAATCCGCCGGCCCTCACTTGGACGAATAATTCTGGCGATGGCTATTGGGATTCCGCTAATGCCAACTGGACGGACGAAGATGGCACGGCGGCAGTTTGGCAGGATGATGCGGATGCATTCATTTCGGGCCGCGGCACTATCAAGGCGTCGGGCGTCGTTTCGACGGGTGCAGTCACCCTGGAAACCTCGGATGTGACGGATACTTCTTCCTACACCGGTTACCTGGGTACGGATAGTGCGAATCCGGTGACGCTCTTTACTAACATTACCGAAGCAGACTTCGCTGGATTTACCGCCACGATGAATGGTGGCTATGTGGCTGAAGGTACGGCCAAGGCATACTTCATCAATTACGATCCTACGACCGACACTACCACGATGCAGTTCCAGATGATTGATGACGGCTACTTGAAGGCTGTGTTTGTCACGATGTTCCGCGATTCCGATAATACCATTAAGGCGTACGCAACTGAGGCTCGATATATTCAGGGCGGTGCTTTGGGAACTGATGTCTCGAATGGCCGCCAAGGTACAGTCGCGACGAGCGATTCCGCTAATGGCTATGGCATTTGCAACGTGAAGACGACCTTGCAGTCCGATATTGTCCTTTCCGGTTCGATTCAGCTGGGCGGCACTTTGACGATTTCGGGCGGCAAACTGACGGTCAATAACGCTGAGCAGATTGCGAATGTGGGCGATATCGAAATGAAGGGCGGCACTTTGGTGGATGCGGTAGCGGGAGCGCATACGCTCTCCACCGTGCTCGTCACTGCCAATAGCGGCCTGCAGCTTTCGGGCGGCACTTTGACGGTCAACACGCTCACTGTTAATTCCGGTTATGCGCTCACTATTACTGGTACGGATAATGCCACTACCTTTGTTGGTAATAAGAAGCTTCGCCTGGTCTCTGTGGCTGGACGCGCCTTCAAGCCCACGGTGGAGACGCTTTATTATACGGATGGCGAGGATACTGTGGAACTTACGGCTGACGAAGATGGCTACGTGAAAGTGGCAGTGTCGGCTCAGACTTCGTCCGATGCGCTCACTACTACGGCAACTTCGCTCGGTTGGAAGAATCTGACTTTGGATGACTTCCTTACTTGCCAGTTTACTGCCACGGTAGATGGCTCCACGGTCGTTGCCACCAATATTGTTATGGCGGCAGATGGTAATTCGGTGACGATGAACTTTGGGGATACTACGGTTACCCTCACGCTAGTGGATGGCGTGGTGAATGCAGCGGCGTCGGCCAACGATACAGTTTCCGCGCTTGCGCTTACTCCGGCCGTCGCTTTGGTGGATGCGACCAAGGCTAACTATGCAACGCTCGCGGCGGCACTTACTGCCGCTAACGGTGGAGCGGTGACGCTCTTTGGCGAAGATACTTACAGTACGCAGAAGGGCCTCAGCGGTACGCTCACCATTAAGAAGGGTGCTTCGCTTTCGCTCACTACGACTGACTGCTTTAATTATAACGGCACGATGACCTTGAATCTGTATGGTGACCTTTATGTGGGAGATTACCATCAGACGATTGGAGCGAATAACAACTTCAATTTCTATACCGGTGCGACTGTAAGTGGACTTGGTGACCGCGAAGGTGCACTCGGCATTATTGCCGATAAGACAATCAATATTAAAAAGGCGGAGGGCGAAGATACCTTCACCTGCACTGCACCCATTTGTGTGCGTGCCGCGATTACGCTCAATGTTGAAGCGGACGTCACTTGTAACTTGGGCGGACTTATTCCCGCCTACTGGGAAACATCGATTGTACGCACTTTAACGAAGACGGGCTTAGGTACACTCAATATGACGGGAGAGGTCACTGAGCCGATTGTCCTCAAGGTTTCGGTTGGAAAGCTTATCCGCACCATGGAAGCTGGAGAGACCTTCAAGGTGACGTATGCCACCAGCGACGTACAATCCACCGCCGAGATTACTTGTGCGGATGAGAATTACAAGGTGATTTCTACGAGTGAAAATCTAGCCTACACCTACACGACCAAGGAGTGCGTGTGGCATGTGTATGTGTCCCCGGCGGGTGCGGATACGCGCAATACTGAGGGCGGCAAGTACTTTGAGGGCTTTACCGAGGCACTTGCGTATCAGGCGGCAGAGCAGGCCAAGACCGACCTTTATGTAAAGATGTGGGTAGTGGTGGATAATGAATCTTCCTGGGAGTTGGATACGATTCCTACTGGCTACGAGACCAAGGAATCTCCGAATGGCAAGGAGATCTACAAGCGCGTAGCTACGTATGATAACACTGGCTACGGCTGGATCGTGGAAGCGATTACGGCCGCGGGTGATGATAACCTCGATAAGATTACGGTCGTGGATGCATCCGCTCCTTGTCCTGTGGGCTATTCCATTTCCAATGGCAAAGTGGTTAAGGGTACAGTAGAAACGGAAGACGACACCATCTACTGGACCTCGGGTACAGCGTATGATAACGCGGTCTTTACGAAGGGTACGCTCACCGGTAGCTATTCCGCAATGCTTACGAGTGGGGATACGGTCGTGATGACCAACTACAATACTGCCACCTATTATATTGGCCAGGCATTGAAGGGCTACAACTTCGTTACGCGCAATGTGGATAATAACGGCACAGTTACGTATAAGCTCATGAATCAGGGTAGTGATGCCCACGCGCTTTACGAGTCCACGATGCTTGTGGAGGAAGATACTGCGCTTAATCTCGCGAACATGACCTGGGGCGCAAAGTCTCCCTGTCGCTTTAAGGATGTTACCATTGGCGTCTTGGGTACGGTTGAGGCTATGGGCGGCATTTTGATTGACGATGATGCCTACCTTACCATCACCGGCAACCTCTCCAATGTCACTTTCGGTGGTGCGATTGTGGCCGCGGGCGGCACTTTGAATGTGAACGGGCTAGCGAATACCACGAATACGCTCGTGGGTGCCAATAAGATTAAGTCCGTGAAGGTTACGGGTGAGGGCACAATTGCGCTTTCGGATGGTGCATCACTCATTACGGAAACGAGCAATCTTACATTCACTGAGCCGAGTGGTGTGGTGGTCACCAAGGAAACGAATACTGATGGTACCTATACTTACACTGCTCGTTCCTCCGCAATCGAAAAGACTGCGTTCTGGATTAGTGGTACCTACTGGGGTTCGCACAGTACTGTTACTGCCGTTTTCCGCAACTCACTTTTCCAGGAGATGAACTATCAGGATATTGCTTCTGATTATCGCGTAGTCTTCGATAGTGTTCAGGCGACGGGCGGCAATCGCGTGTGGCTGGGCGACTATGCGAAGGGCATCACTTTCGAGATTCGTGGCGGCTCTACGGTCGAGCTCGAAAACGAGGGCAATACCAAGACGGCTTTTGAAGGAAATACGGTTCTAGTTAAATCGACTGTTCCTTCTTATGGCGGCAGTGGCGTAGCCGAGCCGAGTGCCTTGCATTTCTGCCATCAGTGGAATGATGTCACTTTGAAGGATACTTCCATTAGCATTGAGCCCAATTGCAATTTGGCGATTACCAACTGGAGTAGTTCGGCGAGCAAGAATATTAATGTCACTGGCACAGTGAAGATCTTGGCGAATAACCAAAATTCAGTAAATCTTTCTGGAATGCAGTTTACGCTCACCTCTACTGACACCATCTTTACCTTCCCTAAGGCGAATACAAATCAAATTACAGTCGTTTCCGGGGTGGAAGGATATGCGATTGAATTAAAAGATGAGACGGAAACAAATGATTATACTATTGCTTGTGTAACTTACTCGCTTGCGGAGCCGAGTTACGAAGGTAAGGTCGCTCGCGTAGGTACGACGGGTTACGACACCCTCGCATCTGCGTACGCGGCGGCAGATGGTGCGACGATTACTCTCCTTGCGAATAATGACGAGACGCTGGAACTCTCCGACGATATTGTCATTGCCTATAATGGTTATACGATTACCGGCACTTGGACCTCGACTTCGCTGCCTACTGCTAGCGGAATCTTAAATGCCATTCAGAATACGAGCTTTAAGGGTGTCTTTGACATCTCTAAGGTTACAGTGAATGGTAAGGACCTTTCCAGCTATGGTAACGCGAATTCGACCTTAAAGGTTGGCACTTTTAATTACCTTGGTTCAGGTAAAGGATTTGCGGGCATACTTTGGATTACGGTCGATATGACTGAATCTGATGGCTATTATGATCAGGCTGTAACCTTCGGCGGACTCAAGGGCTCGGTTGGTTGGACGCTTGGTAATAAGTATACGACTGGCTCAGTGCTCACCTACACCTTTAATGATGTAAGCGAATATTCGGGCACTATTACCCTGACGAGTGCTCGTTATCTCATCAAGGTCCCGACCGGTAGTTTGCTCAAAATTAAGACTACCACCTCGAATTACTTTGTCCATAAGACGACTGCAAATAGCGTGGATACGTACCAGCTTACCTTGATTGACCACGTGGATGATGACGACAGCGCCATTGAAGCGACGGTTGATTCCACCGCGAAGATTCCTGATTACATGGATGAAATTACCGCTTCGCATGCTACGGAGTCGGTGAACGGTCAGTACAAGGTGGGCGAGACTACTTATGCCGCCATTAAGGTCTCGTCCACGGTAGTGGCGGCACCTGGTGCGACCACAGTTGCAGGTCTCATCTTGAGCGGTGTTCAGAGCGGTGACACCATGCAGGTCTATAAGGATGGCAAGTATTATGGATATGAGTACAATGGCACCACCTGGGAAGGTATTACCATGGTTGGGTCGACGACCGTCGAAAAGGGCGAGGCTACGATGAGCCTTGACAAGGGAACTTGCGCGGTCATTACTCGTAGCGGCACCGACGCTCTCGTCCTTTGCGGTGAGTATTCCGAGAATGAAACCTCCTCTTCGGTTACCAAGGGTAATACGGAAATGGGTGCTAACGTGACTTTTGCGGATAAGAAGGTAAGTGCGATTACTGTCACTACCAATGGTACTGATATTTCCACCAAGGCCTCGCAAATCTTTGTACCCGGTTCTGATGGCAATATCCAGTATGCGCACAAGAATGGTGCTTGGCGCAAAATCATGACGACTGATGGCAAAACTACCAGTACTGATATTACTGATGATGCAGTTGTGCCAGCCGGTGGTGGTTATTGGATTAAAGCCCCCAATGAATCGGTCATCGTGAAGTAAGGAAAGGAGATAATAAAATGATTAACATGATTCTTCTTCTCGCGACCGCATACCTCCACTGGAATCTTCAGTCGTACGATGTTGATCCTAGCACTTATAGTTATGCCTGGCTTTATCGGGCAGAGAGCGCTCAGACATCGGCTTCAGATACCGTGATTGGTTCTGGTGATACAGAGACTCTTACCTGGGGTGATGGTGTGGTTGGAGTGGACAACGCTGAAAACTATTACTATTATGTAGCAATTGGCACTGGCAGTTCCAGCGAGGTAAATGCGCTACTTTGGTCTTCGGTAGTAAGCTACAGCGACATTAAGGCGGCATTTACCACTACTTTTGATGCCGCCTCTTACACCGCCTACTCACCTACATCCTTCACCATTCCTGAGCCTACGGGCGGCATTTTAATCTTGCTCGGTGGTGCGTTACTCGCATTGAAGCGTAAAAATGTGCGTACTTAAGCTTAATGGGATTATGGTAGAGTGTGTCATCGGGGATAGGCCCGATGAACGCACTCGCACGCAGAAACTCAGGGTGGATGTGGAGATGGAAATTCCCGAGACTGCCTGTGAGACCGATCGTCTTGAAGATACGGTTGATTATGTGGCAGTAAAAGAAGCTATCACCAAGGCTTTGGTAGAAGCCAGCCCGCAAATGATTGAACGTGCCGCCCGCCTTGCCTATGAGGCAACCATCTCCACCTCTACACCTCTACATGGCCAACAAATAAAAGTTACTGTCACCAAATACGGTGCCATCGAGGGACTTGAAAGCGCAAGCTGCGTCTATTCTCATTAAGCTACTTAAATAAAAAGGAATCTATCGTGAAACTATTCATCTTTATTCTCGGCATCGTCATTGGTGCGGCGGCAGTTTATATGCTCCCCAATGCCTTCTTTGCCTTGCAGCTCCATAACGAGCATAACGAGCTGGGCATTCAGCATACCATGCTCGCTCAGCAGCATGATGCCCACCAGAAGCAGCTTGAGCGCATCGAAAAGAAGATTGATACTGTCGATGGTAAGGTGGACAAGATTCTTCTTTACATCGAATCTAACCAGAACCCGGATATGGGAGCAAAGTAATGAGTTTAACTATCGTTTTTGCCGCCGTACTTTCGTCGGTGGTGCTGTGCAAAATGAGCCAGTGCGGACAGGAAGTCGCAGGTGACCATGAGAATTTTTGTCCAAACCATCTTTGTGCTACCGAAGGTTGCCACAAACCGGTAAAAGTAGGTGGCATGCCAGGGTGGATGCAGAAGAAGCAGGCAAAGAATCAGTTTGTGGCCCCTGGTCAAAAGCCGGAAAAGTATGTGCCGCCGCGCCTTGTGTGGGCACATTGCCAGGAACACGCGTGTGCGCGCACTTGTCCAAGGGGAGACAATGTCTCGGGTGCGTTCGAGGGCTTGGAAGAGGATTCGCTCATTGAGCGTGCCGCCTGTAAAGATGAGCGGCTTTACAAAGGCAAGTATTGCGCCAAGCATACGTGTGCGGTTAAGGGCTGCTTGAAGCCGGTCCTGGAGAAGTGGAAAAAGGTGGACAAGCCAAAGGATAAGAATGCGATTCAGCCTGCGCGTTCGTACGACGAGTTGGAGTCCGAAGAATATTGCATGGCGCATATCAAGATGAAGGGTACGGAGCATGCCAAGCATACGCCTGCGGAATCTGAGACTGTGACCGCCCGCAACAAGCGCATCGCCGAAGAAAAGGCGGCCAAGGCCGCCCCGAAACCTGAACAGGGTAATGCAGGGACGGGGACTTCAGTCCCCGAATCCGAACAGGGTAATGCAAGGGACGCGGACACTCCTGTCCGCGAAGAAAATGATGCAAGCAACTAATCTCGTTGCCCTCCTGAAAGCCCAGGGCCTTACTTGCGCAACCGCCGAAAGCTGTACGGGCGGCGGAGTGGGCCATGCTATCACTGCTGTTCCTGGCTCGAGCGCAGTGTACTTGGGCGGCGTGGTCAGCTACGACAACTCGGTTAAGATGAATGTATTGGGTGTATCACCAAATACACTGAACACTGTTGGCGCGGTCTCCAGCGAATGTGCCGCCCAGATGGCAGAAGGGGTGCGCAAGCTCCTTAAAGCTGATATTGCAGTTTCCATTACCGGCATTGCAGGGCCCGATGGCGGCACTGATGAAAAGCCCGTGGGCACAGTCTGGTTCGGACTTGCGACGAAAGATCGCACCCGCACTGAACACGCACTATTTATTGGGGACAGGGAAACTGTCCGTGAGAAGGCAATTACGCATGCCCTGGGCATGCTTCAAACTGCAGCTTAATATATAAATGGAGTAATTACAATGATGAACACGATTCTCGCTGCCACTGCGGTGGTATATTTTTCCTATAGTGGCAACACCAAATTTGCCGCCGAAACGATTGCGCACAAGCTTGGTGCGGATATCTATGAGATTAAGGCGGTAAAAGCCTACCCCGAGGACTATACCGATTGCTGTGACGAAGCCAAGCCCGAGTGCTACGGCAAGGCGCTTCGTGCCATCCAGCCTTTGGAAGTGGATTTCTCGAAGTACGATGCCATTATCGTTGGCACCCCGAACTGGTGGGGCACGATGGCTCCGCCGGTGCGCACTTGGGTGACGCAGAATGCTGCGCTCCTTAAGACTAAGAAGACCGGCATTTTCAATACTCATGGCGGCGGCGGACTGCAGAGAGTCGGCAAGGAATTTGCCGAACTTGTTCCCGGCGCCAAGGTTTTGCCGCCCCGCGCCTTTAGCGGTTCGCGCATCAAGTCGTCCGTCTCAACCCTCGAACAGTACGCTGAGGACTGCAAGTAACGGAAGGGATGATATTTTAGAGGAGTCTATGATGAAATCTAGTTCTGTAGGTGATGACACGTGTAGAACTGGCGGCAGTTTGGGGGTCAACTGGCGCCAGTTTGTGGGTCAACTGGCGGCAGTTTGGGGGCCAACTGGCGCCAGTTCAACAGGTTTCACTACCGCCCTTAGGTATGTATCATCGGCACTCTTACTAGGTTTCATCCTGACCGGCTGTGACAATCACCCTGTGCCGCCCGACCAGGGTAAGGCAGGGACGGGGACTTCAGTCCCCGAATCCGAACAGAGTAACGCAAGGGACGCGGACACTCCTGTCCGCGATAAGGCGCAGCCGCAAGAACAATCTTCCATCAAGCCCAAGCTCTCCCCCAAGGAAAAATCCTGGCTCAAAGCCAACTACCGTAAGCCTTTTACGGCTTCTATCCCTACCAAAGCCGACCTCAACCCCACCTTTGAGCACATGCACAAAGGTCGCGAGAAATTTGAGAAAATCTACCCTGAACGGGCAGCGAAGCTTCGTTATCACGTCGAAGCCAACCTGGGTGATCTTGGTAAGCACGAAATTGCCGTCCTTAAGTTCAACGAGACCATCTCCCGCCCCGCCCTCGAAAAGGCAATAATGTCGGTAATCAAAAAGGTGGATGGTAACAGTCCCCAGGGTAAAGACGGTAGGGCGGGCAGCCCCTTGCCCGCCGCCAAGGCGCAACCGCAAGACCAATCTTCCTCCTTCGGCACCGTCATCTCTGGCAAGCTTCCTTCCGAAATTAAGGCTGAACGCGAAGCTAAGCTTTCCGCCGCCCTCAAAAAGCGTCTAAATATCATCCCAATCGAAGAATGATTAATCTTGCCGCCATATTGCTTGCGCTAGTCTGGAATGGTCTCGAGGTTTGGGATCAGCGGGTTATTCCTTTGCCGGACGGAGGTGAACGCGTCGAAATGAGCGTTTACAATCGGGGTGATGATAAATCCTGGCGGCAGTTAGGGAAGGCGGAGATTAAGGAACTTTTTACCAAAATCTCGGCGGCAGTTGGGTATAAGGTCGATCCTTTTAATGCTCCGCACAAGAAACAGCGAAATGGCGGCTTTCAGTACGAGTATAAGGGCGTAAGTTGGGGAATTACAGACGGAGTCCTAGATTACGCCCGCATTACAACGGGTGGCAGTTCGAAGCGGATGTCGAAGGGCGATGTCGGTAAGCGGGTTAAGAAGCTTGCGGGCGGGGATGTGCTAATCGATTCGGTACCGATGGTGGATCAGGGTCAGAAGGGCTACTGTGCGGTGGCAGTGGCGGAGCGAGTGCTGAGATATTATGGCAACGATGTTGATGAACATCAGCTTGCACAGATGGCAGGGTCCACTGCCGGGGGCGGCACTTCAGTTAAGGAGATGAAAGCGTCCGTCAAGCAGATTGGCTCAAAGTGCCGCCTGGGCTTTAACGAGATTGTGTCCTTGGGCGGCACAATTAATGATATACAGAAGGATATTGAAGCATATAACAAGGTGGCAAAGTCCTTAAGGCGTCCGGAGATAAACTTAAGCCAGTACTTTGCCATGGAGCCAGAAGTGCTCCTTAAAATGCGCACCAAGGATGCTCGTTATAAGAAGTTTATGACCGGCATTAAAACGCGCATCGATCAGGGAGTGCCGGTCTTTTGGGGCGTTATGTTGGGAATCTTTCCCGAGCCCGAGCTTCCCCAAGCCTTTGGTGGGCACATGCGGCTTATTATAGGATATAATACGGCCAAGAACGAAATTTTGTATACCGATACCTGGGGAGCGGGCCACGAACTAAAGCGCATGAGTGCCGACCGTGCCTTCGCCATCACCCACGACGCGTTTACCTTGAGACCATTATAAAGATAAGGAAATAATTACCATGAAAAGAATGATGATGCAATTACTTAGGTCCTTAGTGACAGTTCTCGTGTGCAGCATGATGGCGGTGATGATTTTCTCGCTTCGGGGCGAACTTGCCGCCTGTAAGGCTGAGCTCAAGAAGAAAATGAGTGCGATGGAAGCGATTATGACGAGAACCAGCGTTCGTCAGTATACCTCCGAGCCGGTAACTGCCGCCGAGATTATTGAACTCGAGCGGGCGGCAATGGCGGCTCCGACGGCTAAGAATGCGCAGCCGTGGGAGATTATTGCGATTACCGATCCGGAAATCCTCGCCAAGATCCCCGCTGCTCATCCGCATGCTGCCATGACGGCAAAAGCACCACTTGCCTTTGTTATTTGCGGCACGGATAACGGACTAGAGGGCGCGGGCAAGGAATATTGGGTGCAGGACTGCTCTGCCGCCACCGAAAACCTGCTTCTTGCCGCCCATGCAATGGGATTGGGTGCAGTTTGGTGTGGAGTTTATCCAATCCCAGAGCGAATTGCTCCGATTAAGGAGCTTTTGGGGATTCCTGAAGGCGTTACTCCGCTCAACGTAGTGGTTGTCGGACATCCTACAGGTCCCACCAAGCCGAAGGATAAGTGGAAAGTCGAGAAGCTCCATCAGAATAAGTGGTGAGGTACCGGAATAGTAATGATTTTATCTAAAATAATCTCTTTACTGAAAGGAAAGTCCCATGCCAATGGAACTCGAGTCGATTCCTCTGCGCGGAAGCCGGGGAAGTGTGGCGGATTTCATTCGTTCGCGGCCCAAAGCGAGCGAGCCGTATCTGATCTCCGCGGCCTTGCAAATCTTACAGAAGCACTTGCCGATGAACGAAGCCGAAATGCTCATAGCGACTCGCGCGATCCGGTACTCGTAGAGAGTGAACTGCTTCTTGCGGCGGCACAAGAAAGTGGAATGCTGGTAAAAGCGGTAGGGGGCGAT
>R14__coassemble_1458_pt1 | contig 11890 bp, 12 predicted proteins | sample R14__metabat2_high_PE_004 | metagenome-assembled genome bin R14 | reverse complement strand
GGCCTCACGTTCACGGGTGTGACGGCATCGACCTCCGCAATGGACGGCGACCAGATCATCGTCCCGCAGGATGGTGGTGACCCGCTCGTCTACACCTACCGTAATGGTCAGGGTTGGGGCTACCTCAAGACCACGGTCACACAGACCCTCATTGGTAAGGTTACGAAGACCGAATGGACCACGGAAGGCGCCGTTATCAAGGCTGGTACCGGCTGCTGGTACGTCTCGAAGGGCACACAGGTTGAGATTAAGTGGTAATTAAAGGAAAGGACTTTATAAAATGAAAAACTCTCTTATCGTTACCATCTTGATGGCTTTGGCGCTGACTTTCAGCGCCAAGGCGAACTACGTCTTCACCTGGAATGTGAACGAGAGCTCGGTGCCGAGAACCGATTATAGCTACATCGCCATCGCCATCAAGCAAGCGACGGGCGACACGAGCTATTTGATGAGCTCGGCGGATACCGAGTCGGTGTCGGTGTATGCAAAAGGCGGCGAAGCGGTCTATGCGGATGTGACTGCGTACTTCGATAACGTGGGCGCGTATAAGTCGAATGATTATGCCGACTACTCCTACGCGCTTACGCTTTTTAATTCGGACTTCTCGCAGGTGCTTGCGACAAGCTACTGGTATAATTTGGATACGCTCCTTGCAGATGCCAAAATTTACGAGAATGGTTCGGCGGCCAAGCAGGAAGTCACGGTTAATACCGTCAACTACAACTCGATCATCCCCGAGCCAACCTCGGGGCTCCTCCTCCTAATCGGCGGCGCCTTGCTCGCCCTCAAGCGCAAGCGCGCTTAAAAAATTTCCCCTTGACAAACAAGGGGGTTTTATGATATAATATGATTGCATTAATTTGAAAAAGTGATATCACTTTTTGAAAGCGAGGTGCACAATGAAAACAATGACGATTAGGAATATACCTGATGAGGTGGCAGTTTGGCTATCCGATACGGCGCGCGAGCGGAATGCCAGTGTGAATGCTACGATGGTGGCGCTACTAACTCGGGCGGCATTTCCTGAGCAGCATCGTAAACGTCGTGACCTCAGCCAATTTTGTGGCAGGTGGAGCGATAAATTTGCGGATAGATTCGAGGCGGCGGTTGAAGATGCTTTCGAGCAGGTTAATCCGGAAGATTGGAAGGTGAAGGTATGAAAGTGTGCATCGACACTAATGCTTACAGTGATTTCATGCGTGGAGATGCTCATGTGGCGGAGATTCTGGAGACTGCCGATGAGATATATGTGCCGTCGGTGGTGATTGGTGAACTAACATATGGCTTTTTGTTAGGCAAGAAGTTGGACGAGAATGAATCTGTGCTCAACGATTTTCTGACTCAGGATGGGGTAAAGGTTCTGCAGATTACCAAAGGAATCGCTGAGCGGTACGGATATGTTAAGGCGTCATTGAAGGTTAATGGTACGTTTATTCCTGAAAATGACGTGTGGATTGCTGCGGCGGCATTGGAGACTGGTGCTCGGCTAGTTACTAAGGACAAGCATTTTGATTATGTCGCCGGTCTAATTAAGGTCTAAGGGCGGTTTTAGGTCACGCCCAGGACCAGGAGTTATTGTAACATTGTATCATTGTAACATTGAGATATTACAATAGCGCAATTGTTCAACCTACAATCTTAACCTTCAGACTCGCTTACTCCGCGTCGGTCCTTTCACCAGCGGAGTTGAGGTGCTTGACCATTGCCCAGTCCCGAAAAATTTTTCTTCTTTTACCCCTTGACATTTTTAGGGTAAATATGATATAATAGCATTTCATTCGACCATAAAAGAAACACAAAAAACATGAAAGTACGTAGTTCCGTTCGTCGCATTTGCGAGAACTGTCGCATCATCCGCCGTGCTGGCGTGGTGCGCGTGATCTGTACCAACCCGCGCCATAAGCAGCGCCAGGGTTAAGAAAGGTAAGGTAGTAATAACATGCCTAGATTGATGGGTGTGGATATCCCGGGCAAGAAGCACATTCGCTTCGCGCTCCGTTACATCCACGGAATTGGGCCGAAGCGCGCTGATGACGTTTTGGCGGCCGCAGGCGTTGATCCGATGAAGAAGGCGGATGACGTCACTCAAGATGAAATTCACGCGATCACGACGTACATTCAGGATCACTTCCGCGTCGAGGGCGATCTCCGCCGTGAGGTCTCGCAGAACATTCGTCGTCTTATCCAGATTGGTTCCTATCGTGGTAGCCGCCACAAAAAGGGTCTCCCCTGCCGTGGCCAGCGCACGAAGACCAACGCTCGCACCCGCAAGGGCGGCAAGCGCATTTCCATCGCGATGCCTAAGCAGGCCGCGCGCTAATCAGATAAAGGAGTAAATTAAAATGGCAGAAGAAGTCAAGGCCCCCGAGGCCGCTCCGGCCGCTCCCGCAGCTGAGGGCGCCGAGGTCGTCGAGAAGAAGGCGAAGACCGGTAAGTCCATTCCGGCCGGTATCGCGTTCATCCGTTCCACTTTCAACAATACTCAGGTCTCCATCGCTGACGCTCGCGGCGGCGTGATTTCCTGGAGCTCGGCCGGTAAGGCGGGTTTCAAGGGTTCGCGCAAGTCCACTGCGTTCGCCGCTACGATGGTTGCTCAGGACGCCGCCCGCGTTGCGGTCGCCAAGGGCATGCATGAGTGCGAAGTCCGTATGCAGGGCGCCGGCGCTGGCCGTGAGTCTGCTGTGCGTGCCATTCAGGCCGCGGGCATTCGCGTTACTCAGATCACCGACACGACGCCTGTTCCGCACAATGGTTGCCGTGCACGTAAGCGTAGGAGGGTCTAATCATGGGTCACTTTACTGGTCCTCGTTCTAAGATTGCCCGTCGTTTTGGCGAGCCTATTTTCGGTCCGGACAAGGTTCTCGAGAACCGTCCCAATCCTCCGGGTCAGCATGGCGCGAACAAGAAGCGCAAAAAACTCTCTGAATATGGTACCCAGCTTCGTGAGAAGCAGAAGGCGAAAGCCATCTACGGTATGCGTGAAGGTCAGTTCCGCCTCTTCTTCGACCGCTCCAAGCCGGTTGAGGGCATGACCAAGGGTGATGCGTTCCTCGCGCTTTGCGAGTGCCGCCTCGACAATGTCGCTTATCGTTTGGGCCTCTCGCCCACCCGCCAGGGTGCGCGTCAGCTCGTTACGCACCGTCATATCACGGTGAACGGCCACATCTGCAATGTGCCGTCCGCAATCGTGAAGCCGGGCGATGTCGTCAGCGTCAAGGAGAAGAGCCGCGATCTTATCGCGATTCAGGATTCGCTCAAGTCCCACAAGTCGCCGGTCGTGAACTGGCTCAGCTGGGATGAGGCGACCATGCAGGGCACGCTCGTTAGCGTCCCGATGCGTGCTGAGATTCCCGAGAACATCGAGATTCAGCTCATCGTTGAATTCTTCTCTCGCTAATTAAAGACTTTAAGGAGATAGTATCATGCCTATTCGTATGAGCCGTTTCGAAATGCCTGCCAAGGTCGAGAAAGTCGACACCGGCGTCGTAACTCCTAATTACGCGCGCTTTGTGGCGGAGCCATTCGAAATCGGTTATGCTCGCACGATCGGCAACTCTCTGCGTCGCGTGCTCCTCTCGTCCATCGAGGGTGCCGCGATTAGCTCGATCAAGATTCGTGGCGTCAATCACGAATTCTCCACGATCCCGGGCTGCGCGGAGGATGTTACCGATATCATCCTTAATCTTAAGCGCGTACTTTTCAAGACTTACACCCGTGAGGTGCAGAATGTGACGCTCAAGGCGAAGGGTCCCTGTGTGGTCAAGGCTGGCGATTTTGCCGCCGAGAACTCGATTCAGGTCCTCAACCCCGAGCAGGTTATCTGCACGCTCGATACCGACGGCGTCTTCGAACTCGAAGCCGAAGTGAAGATTGGTCGTGGTTTCTGCCTCGCTGAAGGCAATAAGAAGCCTGACCAGGAAATCGGTCGCATTGCGATTGACTCCATCTTCTCGCCCGTCACCCGTGTTAACTTCCTCGTCGAGAACACCCGCGTCGGCCAAAGAACCGACTACGAAAAGCTCGTCATGGATGTTTGGACGGATGGTCGTATCGGCCCCGAAGATGCGCTCAAGACTGCGGCGGCAGTTCTTCGTCACCACCTCGACGTCTTCGTCGAATACGGCGGCGAGAACATGGATGTCGAGTTCGAGGACGAGAACAAGCAGAACGCCAACGAGCGTGAGCGCTTGCGCAAGCTCCTCAGCATGTCGGTCAACGAGATCGAGCTTTCGGTCCGTGCGGCGAACTGCCTCAACAACGCGAATATCGCGACGGTTGGTGAGCTCGCGCAGAAGACGGAGGCGGACATGCTTAAGTACCGCAACTTCGGTAAGAAGTCGCTCACGGAAATCAAGGAGAAGCTGGTTGAGTTGGGCCTTTCGCTCGGCTACAAGGTTGATCCCGAACTCCTCGAGCAGAAGTAAGAGATAAAAGGAATTTAGAAAATGCGTCATCAGAGAGTTATGAAGAAGTTCGGGCGCTCCATGGAACATCGCAAGATGCTCATGAAGAGCCTCGTCACCAACTTGATCCTCGCGGAGTCGATTGTTACGACTCTGCCGAAGGCCAAGGAAGCGCGTAAGGACGCCGATAAGATCGTCACACTCGCGAAGAAGGGGGACCTTGCGGCCCGCCGTCTCGCGGCCAGCCGTCTTCTCGACCCCGCCGCTGTCCAGAAGCTCTTCGACAAGGTTGCCCCGGCGATGAAGGATCGCAAGGGCGGTTATACGCGCATCGTCAAGCTCGCCACCCGTAAGGGCGACGCGGCTGAGACCTGCGTGTTGCAGTGGACGGATGTCATCACTGCCAAGGAAGAGCCGGCGAAGGAGGTGAAGTGATATGGCAATCGTGCTGAAGCTCAAGAAGGGCGAGTCCGTTGAACGCGGCCTCAAGCGCATGAAGAAGATCCTCGACAAGGAGGGACTTCTCAAGACCATTCGCGACCAGCGTTATTTCGAAAAGCCTTGCGTAAAGGCTCGCAAGAAATCGCAGCGTGCGCGCATCCGTAACCGGAGCCGCCGCGGACGTATGGAACTTAACTAAAGTTCAAGTAAAAGGGGGCTCCTCAAAAAGGAGCCCCTTTTCCATTAAAAGGAGTACCAGGATGATCTTAGCATTTTTACTTATAGCGGCACTTTCTCAGCCGACTTATCAGGAATGGCAGAATAATCAGCTCTTGGGCGCAGGCAAGGAACCCGTGCGCGCCTCGTTCGCAAGTTTCTCCAAGCTGGAAGACGCGCTTAAGATTCTTCCTGAATACTCCGATCATCAGATTTCTCTCGATTCCGATACCGAATGGCAGTTTCACTGGGCGCCGACTCCCTCGATGCGCGGCTGTGGCACTTTTGAGACCATCAAGGTCCCGTGCTCTTGGCAGGCATTCGGTGCGAATGGTAAGGGTGGCTGGGGAACTGCTCTCTACACGAATATTACCTATCCATTCCAGCGTGATGTCCCGGGCGGCAGTCAAGTAATGCTCGACCCGCCTAAGAATTATACAAATTACAAGGCGCGTAACCCCGTGGGTACCTACAAGCGCGACTTTGAACTCAAGGAAAAAGTCTCGGGCGAAAAGTATTTCCTTAAGTTTGATGGCGTTGATAGTTTCTTCTACCTTTATTTGAATGGTAAGTATGTTGGTTTCTCCAAAGACTCGCGTACACCGGCTGAGTTTGACGTAACCGATATTATCAAGGCAGGCAAGAACTCGGTAAAGCTTGAGGTCTATCGCTATTCGGATGGATCCTATCTCGAAGACCAGGATATGTTCCGTCTTTCCGGTATTTTCCGTCGCACCTGGCTCATTCGCCGTCCGGCCGAGCGCATCTACGATTTCTTCGTAACTGCCGCCCCGGCGAAGGATTGGGACTTTGATGGTGACTGGCTCTTAAGTGCGGAAGTGATGGCTGAAGGTGGTGCGGTTGTTTCGCTCTACGACTGGGAGAATAATCTTATCGGCCGTACAGACAACGGTATGCTACTTGTTCACTCTCCCAAGCTCTGGAGTGCGGAAGATCCGAATTGCTATAAGGTGGTTGTCTCAAATGGCAAGGAATTTGTCGCTACCACTTTTGGCTTCCGTGTTTCCGAAATTCGCAATGGTCGCTTTTATGTGAATGGTCAGCCTATTAAGCTAAAAGGTGCGAACCTTCACGAGACCGATCCAATGTTTGGACACTGGGTGCCGATGGCGCGTCACGAGCAGGATATCGCGCAACTCAAGGCGGCAAACTGCAATACGGTGCGCTGCTCGCACTATCCGCAGGACGACTATTGGTACTACCTTTGTGACACGAAGGGGCTTTATCTCGTTGACGAAGCGAATGTCGAATCGCATGGCTATGGCTACGGCGAACTTTCGCTCTCGCATCAGCCGGCCTGGGAAAAGGCGATTGTCGCCCGCGATATGGCGATGGTTGAGCGCAATAAGAACCATCCGTCCGTCGTCATCTGGTCGTACGGCAACGAGTCGGGTCCGGGCGAGAACTTTGAGGCCGTTCGCAAGGCAATCAAAAATCGCGATACCACCCGCCCGACTCACTACGAACGCGATTGGTCAGTTGCGGACATGGATGGCTGTCAGTATCCCGCCGTTCCCTGGGTTTGGGCCAAGGCTGCCGCCACAAATAGTGTGAAGCCGTTCTACATTTCCGAATACGCCCACAACATGGGTAATGCGATGGGTAACTTGAAAGATTATCAGGACGCAATTGAGTCGTCGGATGTGATCCTCGGGGCGACCATTTGGGACTGGGTTGACCAGGGTCTTTATAAGCTTAATAAGGATGGTAAGATGATTATCGCCTTCGGCGGCGACTTTGGCGACTTCCCGAACGATGGTATGTTCTGCATGAATGGCTGTGTTCTTTCCGACCGCGAGGTTGAGCCCGGCTATTACGAAATTAAGCATGTTTATCAGAACTGGACTGCGTGGCCGAGCGAAGATTATTCAAAGGTCTATATTAAGAACAAGAATTACTTCGTCGATTCGACGGGCGTTACTTGCGAATGGATTGCGCAACGTAACGGTAAGAGTTTCCAGAAGGGCAGCTTTAATATTGCTGAGCGTCCGCGCGGTGACAAGTTCGGTCCGCAAATGGTGCGTGAATACGAGTTCCCGAAATCGGTTCAGCAAATGGCTACCGAAATGGGCGGCGTTGTCGCGCTGAAGATTAAGTTCCTCAAGGATGGTGAAGTCATTGCGGACGATCAGATTGTGTTGCCCTACGATTTGGAAGAGTATGCGCCTACGGCGCCCGCGGACAAGAGTGTCCGCGTCCCTGGCGAGCTGGTCCTTGCGGGCGGCAATTCCCGCGTCACTATTTCCAGAACGACTGGCTTTCCCACTTCGATTATTCGGGTGAAGGGCGGGATGGAGGCTGAACTTCTGCAGTCGCCGATGACACTGGATATGTTCCGTAGCCCCTCCGCGAACGAGACCTACTTCTGGGATCGTTGGCATCAGCTCGGTTTTGATAAGCCGACCGCAAAGAGCTGCGAAATTGTCAAGCAAACTGCGAATTCTATTACTCTCAAGACCGAATGGGGCCACGACCTCTGGACAGCCGAAAAGTGGACGATGGATAATGGCGGCACTTTGCGCTGTGAAATTGTTTTCCGCATGCTCGGCAAGAAGCAGGAACTTCCGCGCGTGGGTATTGGCTTTACCGTACCGGAAGGTAAGATTGCCGAACACGTCACCTGGTTCGGACGTGGACCATGGGAGAACTACGCCGACCGCAAGTCGGGCGCATTCCTTGGTCGCTACGAACTGGATGCGAAGGACTTCTTTGTTCCCTATGCGCGCACGGAAGACTCGGGCAATCGCGAAGATACTTTTGGCTTCAAACTCTCAAGTGGCATTACGATTCGTACTCTAGGCGAGCCGTTTGCGTTTGAGGTGAACCCTTGGACTCCGCAGGAGCTTGCTTCTTATGTGCACCCTGTCGAACTTCCGCTTAGCGATAAGACGTACGTTGGTGTCTTTGCTGCCACTCGTGGCTTGGGCGGTGCTTCGTGCGGACCGGCTCCAATCGAGCGCGACATCATTCGTACCGATCGCGACTACGTGATGGACTTTACTCTCACCATCGACGATGATCAGTTAACTGGTAGAAAAGCGGCCGCTCCTGTTTCGGAGGAAAAAGAACTTGCCTCCTACCTCCCCGAGCGTCAGGTCGAAATTGCCGCCCGTGTCCTTACCTGCTCTTCGCGTGAGCCCGGCGAGGGTGAGCCGGAGCATCTCCTTGATGGTGATCTCGACACCATTTGGCACACGCAGTATGGCACTACGATGGGCAACTTCCCGCACGTTGTCACTATCGAGCTTGAAAAGCCGATGACATTGAAGGGCCTTCGTTTCTATCAGCGCCAGGTGGGTGTCAACGGCATGATTAAGGACTTTAAGATTGAGGTCTCCACCGATGGACAGGCCTGGACGCAGGCGTACGCGGGCAAGCTCACCAAGACGCGCGATGCGCAGGAAGTCCGCTTTGGTTCTCCCCTTGACAATATTAAGTTCTACCGCATCACCGCGCTCAACAACCACTATGGTAATGACTACGCGACATTGGCGGAAATTGAGGTTATTAAGTAATGAACGAATCGGATACTTCTCGGCATTTTCTCCGTCAGTGGATTGAAAAGGATATTGCGGATAATAAGACCGGCGGCAAAGTGGTGACCCGTTTCCCGCCGGAACCGAATGGCTACATTCATATTGGTCACGCCAAGGCGATTTGCGTCGACTTCGGCATGGCGAAGCTCTTTAACGGTGAGTGCCATCTTCGTCTTGACGATACGAACCCCACCAAGGAGTCGGACGAATACGCGGAGAACATCAAGAAGGATATCAATTGGCTCGGCTTTCAGTGGTCGGGTGAAGGTGACGCCGGGGAGCCAGGCTTCTACAATGCGTCCAATATGTTCGACAAGATGTACGAGATCGCCGAGAATCTCATCAAGTCGGGAAAGGCATATTGCTGCAATCTGGGTCAGGACGAATGGAAACAGTATCGCGGTGTTCCCGAAAAACCAGGCACACCTTCGCCTTCGCGCGACACTAGTGTGGAGCGCAATCTGGAAATCTTCCGCGACATGAAAGCCGGAAAGTATGCCGATGGTGAGTGGTGCCTCCGTGCGAAGATTGATATGGCTTCGCCCAATATTCATTTTCGCGATCCGGTCCTTTATCGTATTCGTCACGTTGCCCATTATCACTTGGGTGACAAGTGGTGCATTTATCCGATGTATGATTTTGCGCACCCGATCGAGGACGCCTTGGAGGGCGTCACGCACTCCATGTGCACTCTGGAATTCGAGGTGCATCGCCCATTGTATGATTGGGTTGTTGACCGCCTCGATGAGATGGGAATGCTCCCCGTTCGCAATGGCGTCAAGATTCGCACCCAGCAGCGCGAGTTCGCGCGCCTCAACATCACCTACACGGTAATGTCGAAGCGTCTCCTTCTCCAGATGGTGAAGGATGGAACAGTCGATGGCTGGGATGATCCGAGAATGCCGACCGTGTGCGGCATGCGTCGACGTGGCTTCACCCCGGGCGCAATTCGCGAGTTCTGCGATCGTATCGGCGTTTCGAAGGTGGAGTCGGAATCTGACCCTGCGCTTCTTGAGTGGTGTGTCCGCGAGGAACTCAATCAAACTGCCGCCCGCCGCATGGCCGTCCTCGACCCCGTCAAGGTGGTTATCGACAACTGGGAAGGCGTTCGTGAGGTTGAAGTTCCCAATAATCCGCTTAACGAGGCGGCGGGTACGCGCAAGATTCCGTTCGGTAAGGAAATCTGGATTGAGCGCGCGGACTTCATGGAAGTTCCGGAGAAGAAGTTCTTCCGTATGGCCGTGGGTCAGGAAGTGCGCCTTAGGGGCGCGTGTATTTTTAAGGCGACGAGCTGCGTTAAGGACGAGTCTGGCAAAGTTGTGGAAATCCATGGCACTTGGGATCCGGAATCCTGGGGCGGCAATGCGGCCGACGGTCGCAAGGTTAAAGGTACGATTCACTGGGTTGACTGTGCAACCGGCAAGGAAGCCGAATTCCGTCTTTACGATAAGCTCTTTACGGAAAAGGATCCGATGAAGGACGGAAGCGAGAACTTCCTTAAGTATTTGAATCCCGACTCCAAGAAGGTTGTGCATGGCTATGTTGAGCCTTTGCTTGCAACTGCCGCCGAGGGTGAGCGCTTCCAGTTCGAGCGTACCGGCTACTTTGTGAAGGATGTCTCCGGCGCATTCAACCGCACCGTGACCCTCAAAGACTCCTATAAGCCCGCGTAAGGAGTAAGCATGAATCGTCGAGTTGCCGTAACTGGCATGGGAATAGTAAGTGCGCTTGGCCAAAGCGTCGAGTCCGCTTATTCTCGTCTCAAAACTTTTGAGAACTGCGTGCAGCGTCTGTCGGAACTTGACGAATATAAGGGTCTCAACACGAGGCTCGGTTGTAAACTCGACTTCGTGAAGCCCGAGTACTGGAATCGCAAAACTACTCGCTCGATGGGCGATGTTTCGATGTACGCTCTTAAGGCTACCGAAGAGGCGGTGGCGCAAGCCGGCCTAACCGATGCTGACTTGCAAAGTGGCAAGACCGGTGTCGCGTACGGTAGTTGCTCTGGCTCGGTGCCGCCACTTCTGGATTTCCACTCGATGATTACCACGAAGGTGGTGAGTGGAATTACTAGCGGCACCTATATTAAGATGATGCCGCAGACGTGCGCGTGCAACTTGTCCGTCCACTTTAAGACCCACGGACGTCTCGTTCCCACCGGCACCGCGTGCACTTCGGGTTCGCTTGCTATTGGCAGTGCCTATGAACTTATCAAGCATGGCACACAGGATGTGATGATTGCGGGCGGCGGCGAAGAATTTTCTCCGACTCAGATTGCTGTCTTCGATACGTTGTATGCCACTTCCTTGAAGAACGATAATCCCAAGGCTTCGCCCTCGCCATATGATACTGCTCGCGACGGACTTGTGATAGGCGAAGGTGCCGCCACTTTGATCTTGGAAGAGTACGAACACGCAAAAACGCGCGGCGCAAAGATTCTGGCGGAAGTTGTGGGATTTTGCGAGAATACGGATGGCACGCACATTACCAACCCCAATCACGAGACGATGACGTATGCCTTGAAGGGCGCCCTCGCCGATGCCGGTATTGATGCGAAGGCAATTGGCTACGTGAATGGACACGGTACCGCCACTAAGGCGGGTGATATCGCCGAAACTGCCGCCACCTTTGCCGCCCTTAATTTCGCCGCTCCAATTTCCTCCACCAAGAGTTACGTCGGTCACACGCTGGGCGCGTGCGGCTCCTTGGAGGCGGCACTTACGATTTTGATGATGAATGAAGGTTGGTTCCATCCTACTCTCAACCTCGTTAATCCCGACCCTGCGTGCGCACCTCTCGATTACATTACAGGCAATGGGCGCAAGGCCGAGATTGAGTTTGCGATGTCGAACAACTTTGCATTCGGCGGGGTGAACACTTCGCTCGTTTTCAAGCGTGTATAAAAAAAGTTAATTTTACCCCTTGACGAGAAGGGGTGAAATATGATATAATACACATTGTTTCGATCATCCAGGCTCGGGTGGTGAAATTGGCAGACACGCATGCTTGAGGTGCATGTGGAGAGATCCTTGCGGGTTCGAGTCCCGCCCCGAGCACCAATTTCTGGGAAGATGCGAAGGCCACTTTAGCTCAGTAGGTAGAGCACTTCCTTGGTAAGGAAGAGGTCGGCAGTTCGATTCTGCTAGGTGGCTCCAGTTTCTAACCAAGTAAAACATAACTCACAGGAGTAACGAAAAATGGCAAAGGAAACATTCGACCGCGGCGGTAAGCCGCACGTGAACGTCGGCACCATCGGCCACGTCGACCACGGTA
>R14__coassemble_1443_pt1 | contig 11960 bp, 10 predicted proteins | sample R14__metabat2_high_PE_004 | metagenome-assembled genome bin R14 | reverse complement strand
GAATAATCTGAACTATTCCGATAAAGATTTGCATTTTAGAAAAAAAGCATCACGAGCAAAATCGCCCAGGTGACAACAATTCCGAAGATGTTAATGAAGACGGCGGCAGAGGCCATGTCCTTCGCGCGCTTGGCAAGTTCACTCCACTCGGGGCTCGCCTTGTCAACGACCGCCTCAATAGCGGAATTCATAAGTTCCATGGACATCATAATGACCCAGAGCATCGTCATGAAGAGCTGAATCGAAAGCCCGAGCGGCAAGAGCCAAGTGGCGCCCAAATGAATGCAACCCCAGATGATTTCCTGACGGAATGACTCCTCGCGATGGATTGCCGTCCAAAGACCGGCGCAGGAATAGCCAAACGACTTGAAGGCGTGCTTGAGGCCGTAAATCGCATGCTGCCAAGTTGCGAGGGAAAGAAAGTACTTACATTCCTTTAGCACATTCATGGTACACCTCCAACGAAGTTTTGATCATGCGGTCAAAGGAAAATTTTTCCAAAGCGGCGGTGCGTACATCGCCATAGGCGGTCGAGAGCGCCTTTTCAATCGCGGCGGCAAAATGTGCGGCGTCGGGATTCTCCACCGAGACAAGTTCACCATTCTTGCCGGGCTCGACAATATCCAAAGCGCCGCCGAAGGCCGTGGCCACGACCGGCTTATTCATCGCGAGCGCCTCGGCCATCGAGCGTCCGAATGCCTCAGGTTTGCGCGTGTTGGACGAAACGACGACATCCGCCATCGAGAGGCACTCAGCGATTTTAGATTGGTTTCCGGCGAAGACAATGGTGTCTTCGAGCTCTAGGTCCTTGACAAGCGCCTTCAAATCCTCTTCCACATCCTTACGAAGCGCTTCCGCTTCGCCGACAATGACCGTCTTAAGTTGCGGAAAGTTCTGTTTGACAATCGCGGTCGCGCGAATAAGAGTATCGTAACCCTTAAGCTGGGTGATGCGGCCGACGCCCATCACGACCTTTTTGTCAGCAACGCCCCACTCATTACGCTTCGCCTGGATAAAATCCTGATTGAGCTTATTTACATCAAAACGTTCGCGATCGATCGCCCGGGGAATAACGCGAATTTTCTCTTCCTCAAGTCCATACGCCGCCTTTAAATAGTCGGCAATATAACGCGAAGGCGTAACCGTCAAAGTGCCAAAGGTCATCACCTTGGAATAAGTGCTAATCGAGTTGGCGCCGTGTGCAAAGGAAATCCAAGGGAGGTTAAGCGTTCTATTCGCCCACACAAAAAGCCAGGCGGGAACGCGGCTATGCACATCAACGACGTCCGGCTTTTCTGCCGCCAAGACTTTCCGAAGTGCCACCGCGCGCGAAAAGTAAGTAAAAGGATTCTTGCTCTTAACATCGAGGCGAATTACGCTGCCGCCATCTTTTTCGATAACATCCAGGAGTCTGCCGCCCTGGGCGATGACGACATTCTCGTAGCCGGCTTTCACGAGTTCGCGGTTCATCTCCACCACGCCGCGCTCGACGCCGCCCTGCTCCATCGCGGGAACTATTTGCACAATCTTCATGTTATTTCGCTCCCTGCATATCGCAAAGTTGATGGTAAACGCCATTCGCCGCGTAGAGTTCCTCGTGCGTGCCGCGCTCGACAATCTCGCCGTGCTGCATCACGAAGATTTGATCGGCATTACGAATGGTGGACAAGCGGTGCGCAATCGCGAGAGTGGTGCGATTGGCCATCAAATTATTGATGGCGTCCTGCACAAGGCGCTCGGTCACATTATCGAGCGCACTAGTCGCCTCATCGAGAATCAAAATCGGCGGATTCTTGAGGATAGCACGAGCGATCGCGATACGCTGACGTTCGCCGCCCGAAAGATTGGCGCCCTTCTCACCGCAGATACGATTGTAGCCATCGGGATGCGACAAAATGAAGCCGTGGGCGTTGGCGAGGCGGGCGGCGTTTTCAATTGATTGGCCATTTAGAGGTGTAGAGGGGGTGAATGAGCCGTATTTTATATTTGCTTCAACAGTATCGTTAAAGAGGAGCGACTCCTGGAGGACTGCGCCCATCACCTTGCGCAAATCATGAATATTCACGTCTTTTAAGTCAATGCCATCAATGGTGATGCGGCCCGAGTAAGGATCGTAGAAGCGGGCCATCAGGGCGGAAAGCGTGGACTTGCCCGAGCCAGTCGTACCAACGACGGCGGCGAATTGTCCCTTCTTGATTGTTAAGGAGACATCATGAACGGCATCGACCGACTGACCTTCGTAGCGGAAGGAGACGTGCTCAAACTTAATCTCGTCCTTGAACTCCTTAAGGGGCAGATTCTTGCCGGCATCAAGTTCCATGTGCACGTCCAAGGTGGAAAAGATGCGCGAAAGTGCCGCCATCGCTTCCTGTAGCTGCACCTGCAGTTTACTAATCTCCTTGATCGGCTTATAAATAATCATCAAGGGCGCAAGCATCGGGATAATGTTCGAGAGGGGAATCGAGAAAAGAAACGCGACAATGACGAGCGCGCCAATCATCATGAGGCCTACCGCCTCAACCGTGGGACCCACACAAAGGCCAATTCGAAGCGCACGGAGGCGCACCTTGATAACGCGCTTATTGACCGCACGAAAACCTTCGTCCTCCAAAGCCTCATTATTGTAGGCCTTGACCTGCTTGATACAAGTTAGGACTTCGTGCAGCTTGGCGCCAATGACCGAATTCTCCTTTAAGGTCCGCTTACTCCACTTGCGGAGTTTGCGGCCCAGGATGAGAATCGGAGCCATGAAAAGCGGCAAGCCAACGCCCAGAAGAATCATCATCGTGAGCATCTCGTTCGCAATCGCGAAGTAGATAACGAATCCAACCGAGACGATGATTTCGAGCGGCGCAACAGCAAGCTCATTAAGCGCCTGGGTGAGAATCGTCTGCACGTGCGAGGGATCGTCGTTCACGCGAATCATCAGCTGGCCCATATCGACCTTGCCGAAGAATTCCATGGATTGATTTTGCACGTGCCTTAAGACCGCGACGCGCAAATCCGCCGCCGCCTTGGTTGTTGCCCACGCAAGGCAATACTGATTCAAGTAGCTCATCAAGAGGCGAATAAGCATCAAAACCGGCACCACCACCAGAACGAGGAAAAGCATCGCGCCTTGCATATGGCCTTCTTCGTCCGTAAACTTGATACCCACTTTTGCCGCCGCGGCCTCCGCCTGATTGTACCAGCTCGGCAACTTTGCCGCCTTTGCCAGCTTTTTATCGAACTTATTCTGCGGTCCTGATGTCGGCGTCGCATCTGACGCCGTCACCTTAGCCGTTTCGCCGCCCGCAACCGCCGTTGCCGGTTGCATCACCTGATAAAACGGCACTAGCGCACCGGCCACCACCACGCCGCACAACAGGCCCAGCACAATGCGACCAAAGTATGGACGCAAAAACTGCCACACCCGCGAATAGGCTTCGCGCATCGTGTACTCACGATCAAAGAACTCGGGTCTGTACTTCTTAGCCATTGGTTTTCTGCATGTTACAAAGGTTAGTGTAAACGCCGCCCTTGGCATAGAGTTCGTCGTGCGTGCCGCGCTCGACAATCCTGCCCTCCTGCATTACGAGAATCATGTCCGCATCCCGCACAGTGGAGAGTCGATGGGCGATTACGAAAGTGGTGCGATTCTGCATGAGCTTCTCGAGCGCGTCCTGCACGAGGCGCTCGGTAACCGTGTCGAGTGCGCTCGTTGCCTCGTCAAGAATAAGAATCGGGGGATTCTTCAAAATTGCGCAAGCAATCGAAATGCGCTGACGTTCGCCGCCCGAGAGTGCATAGCCATTGTCGCCGCAGAGTTTTTGATAGCCTTCGGGATTGGCAACGATGAAATCGTGCGCGTTGGCAAGCTTGGCGGCGGATTCTATTTGCGCTTCGCTTACGCGCGGACAGGAATGTCCGCTACCCAGACCCGCCACACCGTAACGGATGTTGTAGTCGATGGTCTCATTGAAAAGGAGGGTTTCCTGAGTGACGACGCCGATAAGCTTGCGGAGATCGGCTTGGGCGATGTTGCGGAGGTCAATGCCGTCCATGGTAATTGCGCCCGAAGTCGGATCGGCAAAGCGCGCGAGGAGCGAGCTCATCGTGGACTTGCCCGAGCCAGTAGTCCCGACCACCGCGACTTTCTTGCCCTTCCCGAGCGTAAAGCTCGCGTGCGAAACGGAATCGTGGTCCTGTGTCTGATAACGGAAAGAGACATCGTCAAACTTGATTTCCTTATCGAATGTGGGCTTGGCAATGGGGCGAGCCGCCTCGGGAATTTCCATATGCACGTCGAGGAGCGAGAAAATTCGACTAAGGGACGCCATCGACTTTTCCACTACCACCTGGAGGCGCGAAAGCTTTTTGACGGGCTTGTAAATGACGAGGAGTGGCGCGAGCATGGGCAGAACCGCGTCGAGCGTGATATTCTTCCAAAAGCACCAGGCGACAAAGGCGCAAATCAAGATGACGCCCAGAAATTCCATCGCCGGCGTGACGAGCCCGCCCAGCCGCTGCAGACGCAACTGCGCCTTTACCATGTTCCGGTTTTCATGTGCGTAACGCTTGACCTCATAATCCTGCATATCGGTGGACTTGACAAGCTTCATGCAGGAGAGAATTTCGTGAATGCGCGAAAGGACCATCGAGGCGCGCATCATCGACTTACGCGCCCACTTCTTAATCTTCGTGGAAAGAATCTTGATGGGTAGAACAAAAAGCGGAAACGCGACGCCTAGCAAAACGAGCGTGGGGACCATGTGATTGTAAATCGCGTACCAGATAACATAACCAATCGAAACCGCGATTTCGAACGGGGCTTCGGCCAAATCGGCAATGACCGACTGGACAATCGTGCGGATATTCTTGGTATCGCCCGAAATGCGCGTGATGAGTCGACCAACTTCCACGCGGCCATGAAACTCAAGCGACTGACGCTGCACGTGCTTTAAAAGGTCTGCCGAAAGATCCATCGACGAATGAACGCCCACCCACGAAAGCATGTAGGTGTTCAAGAACTTGAGCGCCAAACGCACGAAGGCGACAATCGGCACCACGGTAAGAATGAGGAACAAAACGCCGCCCGCCATGCGCCCTTTTTCGTCAAAGGCCTTAATTCCCAACTTGGCGGCATACTTGCTGATTTTGCGGAGTTCCTTCGGCTGATCATCGGGGACCGAAGTCCCCGTCCCGGCCTCCACTTCATCAACCTTAACCACCTCTTCCACCTTGGTTTCGACCGCCTTGGTAACGGGCTTAACGAGCTGGAACATCGGCACCAAAGTACCGGCCGTTAGAAATCCGCAAAGGATGCCCACGACAAGTCGCCACTTGTACGGACGAATATACGCCCACGCGCGCGAGTATGCCTCACGCCGCGTATAATCTCGATCAAAGAAATCGGATATAACCTTTTCTCCCATATTGGAGATATTATATCATATTTCTCTGAATTTGTCCACTATTATCTGGGCGGCAGTTTGAGCACTCATCAATTCCGGCCGAACCTGCGGCGGCAATTTGTCGTACCACGCGCGAGTCATCTTCGTATCGACCGGGCCTAAAACTACTGATTTTACCTTTACTCCGCGCGGTTTTAGCTCCTTTGCGGCAGTGAGCGCGAGCGCATTCACCGCGCCCTTGGCCATGGCGTATGCCGCATGACCAGGGGAAGCGGAACAGGCCGCTTCGGAACTAACCAAAACTGCCGCCGCGCCTTCGGAGTGGTTAGCGCGCTTTGCCATCCAACCGAGGAAATTGAGGGGGAAAAGTGCATGAATCCAATAAAGATCCTCTGCGATTAACGAGTCGATATTGCCAATCATGCCCGGCTTGTCGAATCCGGCGAGGTGAATAAACCCGCTCACGCCGGTGTAGCCCTCGGCTTCAATAAGCGCAACAACCTGCTCACACGCATCCGGCAAGGACAAATCGATTTCATGACCGATCGCCAAAACAGGGACGCGGACACTCTTGTCCGCGGGCGCTTCCAAGAGCCTAACCACCTCCCTGCCAATGCCGCCAGTGGCACCGGTTACGACAATGCACTCACCCATCTTTTCGCCACCTCGTTCTTTCCACTGTCTACAAAATCAATGGGGAGCTTCCCCATTGCACTGTACAGCTCATTCTCATGTCCGCGATCGAAGGCACGGCAGGACATGACAAAGTCCGTAATGCGGCCATTTTCCGCAATCGCGAACGCAACGAGTCCCATGTCGCCATATCGATCGCGAGTCTTGAGGACTTTCACTATTGCGCCACGCGCAACTGCCGCCTGGACCTCATCGACGCTTAGCCGCCTCGTCGTGCAATTGAACTGATTCGACTTCATCGAGAGCTCACTCACGCGCGCGTATTCGTCTGCGCGGATGTCGTGAATATCCGTCTCAATCTTAAGACTCGAAAGCGATTCCTCGGCGCGACGGAAGTTCTGCAAATAGAGGGCGGTCGTGTCGCGCGGGATAAGTCCGGTAGGCTCAAAGCCATCCAAGTCCTCGCGCACGTCCACTTCCGGATGGGCGCTTTTCATATGTTCGCGCTCGATGGGGCGATCGTCCACAAAGACGAAGCTCTCAAGTCCGAGATTGAGTTTCTTGGCGGCGAGGACGATGTTGTCCGCTTTCGCGTCCCAGTTTATGTACTTGAGAACAAAGTCGTCTTCCTTGAGGATCATTCGAGGATCTTGCCAGACGGGAGCGACGTCTTCGGGATTATTCTTGGAGAGACCCACGAGGAGCATGCCTTTTTCTTTCAATGCCTTGGCTTGCTGCTGCAACTTGGCGTTGATTACGATACCGCTAAGGCCAACTTCACTAATGATGCCGCGCCAAAGAACACCGTCAAAATCAAGGCACAAAACTTTCTTAACTGTTTTTTGTTGGCCATGTAGAGATGTAGAGGTGGAGAGATACAGCTGCTGGACGGTGGTTAACTCGGGGATCTGGCTAATATCTATCTTTACATTATACTTTGCCTGGAGCTCCATCACGAGTTTAAGGTGCATGATGGAGTCCCACTCGGGGATGTCGCCATAGCCAAGCTCGGGCGTCACTTGGGTAGGACTGACGCCGAGTACATGGGCGACAAACTCACAGAACTCACGCATGAATAAGTGCCGCCCCTGCGCTCAAGCCGCCACCGAAGCCTGCCAATAAGCAGGGACGCGGACACTCCTGTCCGCGAATGACCTTCTTTAGTCCAATCGGCACCGAGGCGCTCGCGCAATTGCCCACCTCGTCACCGGTGGCAACGAGCTCATCGGAGAGCCCGAGCTTCTTGGCGAGCTCCCTAACCATATACACATTGGCTTGATGGGGGATAAAACTAGTGATTAGTGGTTGGTCGTTAGTCGTTAGTTTGATGAACTCCTGCAGCCACTCAGCCGCATCTTGCGCCACAAACTTGAAGACACCAAAACCGTCCATGTGAAACTTATCGTTCTGGAGATTCAATAAATTGGCCTTTGCGCCATCAGTCAAAAACGCAAAACTCCAAGGCGTGGTAGCGCGGACAGGAATGTCCGCTTCCCTTACAGGTCCTACCAGGGTTGCAGTGCCGGCGTCACTCAATAGAGGCGCAGTAGTCGGGTCGACATGCGGTGTTTGGACGTCGCCATCGAGAAGCAACACTTTCTTGCCCGTATCCTGCACTAGCTTGGCGGCAATGTAAAGTCCGTAAGGATAGCCGGCACAGGCGTGATTTAAATCAATAGCAATAACATCCTTATTGAAGCCAAGTGCGGCTTGCGCGAGCTGTGCATTGCCCGGCATCTGCATCGCGGGAGTAAAACTCACGCTCACCACGGCACCAATTTCTTCAGGCGTCACTTTGCACTGCAACATCAATCGTTTTGCCGCCCGCACACAAAGATCAAGACTGGTCGTTCCTTCTGCCGCCACCCGACGCTTCTTGATGCCGGTTGTCTTGATGATGGCGTCCGCCTTTTCGCCGAACAGCTCGACGCAAGTATCGAAATTGTCTATCTCGATTTCGCCGAGTTCGGTTTCTACCCCGAGCAGCTTGACACCTTCAACCTTGAGTAACTGCATTCAGTTCCTCCGGGGTCAAGTCGCGCCACTCACCGGGATTAAGGGTGCGATCAAGTTCCAACTTACCGACGGCGACACGCTTCAGGGTGATTACCACCAAATGTGCGGCACTGCACATGTAGCGAATCTGACGCTTGCGTCCTTCGCGAAGTTTGAACTCCAAAAGCTTATATTCACGATCTTCCCGTACCAAACGGACAGGCACTGGACGCGTCTTGTAGCCGTCAGGCATTTCCACGCTACCGCGCAGAATAGCAAGCTTTTCCTCGTTCCATCTGCCGGCCACTCGCACAATGTACGTCTTTTCGTGTTCGTACCTGGGGTGCGTAAGCTTGTTCACCAAATCGCCGTCGTTCGACATGAGGAGCATGCCCTCGGAATCTTTATCGAGGCGGCCAACGGGGACGAGTCGCTCGGAGATCTTTCCTTTAATCAAATCCGCCACCGTTCTGCCGCCAAAGGGATCGCCCATGGTCGAAAGAACTCCAACCGGCTTATACAGCATGATGGTGCGCTTTACTTCTGCCGCCGCAATTTGCCGCCCGTCAACGCAAATCTTCTCTGTTCCCTCAAAACGCGCGCCAGGCTCGGTAACAACAATGCCATCTACAGTCACGTGTCCTGATTCGATAATCTCAGCAGCATGGCGACGACTCGCGACACCTGCATGCGAGAGAATATTCTGAAGTCGCTCCATTACTTCGCGACTCCTACAATTCCGGTCGACAGGCCAGTGCGAACCATAACATAACGCTTGGTACCTTCGGGCGAAATCAAGGTCGCTGCGCCATCAAGAAAGTGCACCCAATTCTCCGGCACATACGCTTCCGTGTGATTCATCGCCGAGAGGAAGGCGGCAATATACAAGTCGTGCGTGGCGGCAATTAAAAGCTGCTTGTGATGCTGAGTTTCAAGCCACGCCTCAAGCTTCTCACTCGCCTCCCAAAGATTATTAAAACCGGGCAACGTACCCGTCTCCATATAAGTCTTGCAGGCCGGGAAGAAGTTCGCGACCTGGAACACTTCCAGCACCTGTTTGGCGTCGTGATAGTAAAAACTTTCGTTGCCGAGACAGCCGAACTCTGGAATCTTGAACGACTGGAGCCCCATGCCGGCGGCAATCAGCTCCGCGGTCATCGTGGTGCGCCTTAGGGGCGAGGCAACGAACTCCGTATCATAGCGGAACTCGTAAAGCATCTTCCCGAGTTCGTGCGCGGTGCGGCAACCTTCTTCGGTCAGAGGGAGCGAATCGCCAAAAGTAGGATCATTTGGGTCCATCTTCGGACGCTCCGCATGACGGATCTGCAAAATGATGCGCGTCCCCTTCTTGAGTTCGGCCTTGAGCTCGTCTAAAGTAATCTCCGGCGCAAACATCTTTTTATCTCATCGGGTTAAAACCAAGAACGCCGCAGTTGTTTGGTCCGACATAATACGACTTCTCGATGGCGCCGTGCACGTACTTCTTGGCGCCGGCGACCGCATCCTTCAAGCTTGCGCCGAGCGCTAGTTCCGAAGCCAGGGCCGCACCCATGCTGCAGCCGGTGCCGTGCGTGGAAATCGGGTCCTTAATCCACGGCGCGGGGAACTCGGTAAGTTCCTTGCCATCAAAAAGGACATCAATCGCCTCAGTGGTCGTACCATGTCCACCCTTTACGAGCACCGGTACACCATACTTCTCCCAAAGTACATCCGGTAGGGCGCGATCCCCGAGCGCGCCGCCTGCAAGCTCCTTGGCTTCCATCAAATTTGGAGTAATAATCGCCGCCAAGGGAAGAAGTTCTTTCTTCAATGTCTCGATGGCACTATCCTCAATAAGCTTGGCACCCGAGGTGGCAATCATTACGGGATCGACCACAACCTTGATTTCCGGATGCTGACGAAGTTTCTCTGCCACTGCATGGATGAGTTCACTTGTCGCAAGCATACCAGTCTTGAGGGCCTTGATGTTGTAAACGCCAAGAACCGCATCGAGCTGTGCATTCACGAAGTCAATTGGTACCGGATGAATTGCACTCACGCCAAAGGGATTCTGGGCAGTAAGCGCCGCAAAGACAGTGCAGCCATGAAGGCCGTATGCATGAAAAGCGCGGAGGTCCGCCTGGACTCCCGCGTTGCCGCCGGAGTCGCTACCGGCAATCGTTAAGACACAAGGTTTCATAAATTTAAATGGTGCCGGGAAATATCTGGAGGTGGGAAGCGGAGTTGAACCGCTGTAAGCGGATTTGCAGTCCGCGACCTAACCGCTCGGCCATCCCACCGGCTAGATGTGTATATTATATCAAAAAACCCCCTTGAAAGTCAAGGGGGTTTTTTAACTTTTTTTTAAAGGAGGCGATTAGTCAGCCGAGGGGCGGACCTTGCCTTCTTTGATGCGTTTCTCGATGACCGTCTGCGCGATGGCCTTAGGAACGGCCTCGTACTGCTTGAAGATCATGGTGAACGAACCACGACCCTGGGTGACGGTACGAATGGCGTTCGAATAACCGAACATTTCGCCGAGCGGGACGGTCGCCTTGAGGAGCTTGACGCCAGCGCGATCTTCCATACCTTCGATACGGCCACGACGCTGGTTGATGGAGCCATTGGCGGCACCCATGTACTGCTCGGGAACGACGACTTCCACATCCATCATCGGCTCGAGGAGCTGCGGCTTGCCCTTCATGAAGGCCTGCTTGAAGCACTGACGAGCGCACTCGATGAACGCGAATTCGTTCGAGTCGACTTCGTGATACGAACCAAAGTACACCGTAGCCTTGACATCCACCACCGGGAAGCCACCCAAGGGGCCAGCTTCGAGTGCCTTCTTGACACCCTTTTCGACCGCCGGGATATACTCGGTAGGAATGACGCCGCCCTTGACCTCGTTAACGAACTCGAAGCCCTTGCCGGGTTCCTGCGGAGCGAGCTTGAGGCAAACGTGAGCGTACTGACCACGACCACCAGACTGCTTGACGTGCTTGTATTCGTTATCAACAGGAGCAGTGATGGTTTCACGATAAGCGACCTGAGGAGCACCCACGTCGCAGTCCACGTTGAACTCGCGTTTCAGACGGTCAACGATAACTTCGAGGTAGAGTTCGCCCATGCCGGCGATGATCGTTTCGGAAGTTTCCTGATCGAAGGAGACGACGAAGGTCGGGTCCTCCATCGCAAGCGCGTGGAGGGCAACGCCGAGCTTTTCATTGTCGCCACGGGATTTCGGCTTAACCGCAACCGAAATAACCGGCGCCGGGAAGTCGATGGACTCGAGCGTGATCGGATGATCGGCATCGCAAAGGGTATCGCCCGTGCGGGTCTCGGTAAGACCGATACACGCAACGATGTCGCCCGCGTATGCGGTTTCGAGCGGTTCCTGCTTCGCCGCATGCATGCGGAAAAGACGGGAAATGCGCTGTTCCTTATTAATCGTGGAGTCGAGCATTTCGGCACCGACCTGGAGCTTGCCCGAATAGACACGCACGAAGGTAATCTTGCCGCCCGACTTGGGGTCGTTCATGATCTTGAACGCGAGACCGCAGAACGGCTCATCATCCGAAACCTCACGCTTTTCCTCGGGATTATCCTGCGAAACCGCAGCGCCCGTATCCAAGGGCGAGGGGAGGTAATCGCAAACCGCGTCGAGGAGCGGCTGAACACCCTTATCCTTGAAGGCCGAACCGCAGAACGCGGGAGTAATCGTACGGGCAATGCATCCCTTACGGATAGCAGCCTTAATCTCCTCAGTGGTGAGCTCTTCACCAGCGAAGAACTTCTCCATGAGGGCATCATCCTGCTCGGCGGCGGATTCCACCATCTTCTGATGATATTCCTGCGCCTTCTCCATATATTCTTCGGGGATGTCCTTCTCGATAACGGTCTTACCGAGCGACTTCATATCGAAGTAAAGGGCTTTCATCTTGATGAGGTCGATGATGCCGT
>R14__coassemble_1379_pt1 | contig 12339 bp, 9 predicted proteins | sample R14__metabat2_high_PE_004 | metagenome-assembled genome bin R14 | reverse complement strand
TACCACCATCGATGTGGGCCATAATGCCGAAGTTACGTACTCTTTCGAGCGGAATGTCTCTCTTAGCCATAGTTGTTTCCTTCTACTTTTTGCAAATTGAAATCATATTATATCATATTTCGGGGGTAAAAATCAAGAGGAAATTTCAGAAATTTCTAACCAGCGGTTTTCGAGGGCGTCGAGCTCAGCGCGAAGCTCGTTGTAGTTTTCGTAAGTATTGGTCGCTTCCATTTCGGCGAGTTTAGCCTCTAAAATAGGCATTTTAGCGTTGATTTCGTCGAGTTCGCGCTGAAGTTTATAAGTCAAACGAGCAGGCTTCTTTGAGGGTGCTTCGGCCGCCCGGGAACCACTTTGGGGGTCCCTCCCTCTCTCCGGGCGTCCCTCCAAAGTGAACCCCGGCTCGGCCTCAGCACGAGGGTGCGCGCCAATTTCAGCAGGAGGGATGCCATCAAGACGAAGCGTGCTAGTAACCACATTGTCCATGAACTCACGATCATGAGAGACTAGAAGAAGTGTGCCAGAGTAGGAACAAAGCTCATCTTCAAGAAGTTCCAAGGTCTCGATGTCCAGGTCGTTGGTAGGCTCGTCCATCACGATGAGGTTTGAGGGCTTCATGAAGAGCTTGGCAAGGAGAAGCCGAGCGCGTTCGCCACCGGAGAGGGCTTTTACCGGAGTGCGGCAGCGCTCGGGCGTGAAAAGGAAGCGTGCAAGGTAATTATATGGCGTATCGCCCGGCATATTGTCCAAAACCGAAAGCTCGGGATTGAGCTCTTCGCGAAGCTGATCAAAAAACACCATCTGAACATTGGTACCGATGGTCACCTGACCGGAAGTCGGCTTTAGGCGTCCGGTGAGGAGTTTTAAGAGCGTTGTCTTGCCTGCACCATTAGGGCCGGTGATGCCAATTCTTTCTCTTCTCAACACATCTAGGGTTAAGCCATTAACAACTTGCTTATCGCTATAAGCAAAACTCAAATCCTCAACTTTAATAACCCGTTCGCCGCCCATGGCGGCAGTTTGAATGCGAAGATCACTCGTGCCAATCTGCTTCTTGCGGTTCGCGAATTCCTCGCGCAGTTTCATAAGTGCCGCCACGCGTCCTTCATTTCGCGTAGTACGAGCCTTGACACCTTTGCGGATCCAAATCTCCTCTTTCGCCAAGAGCTTCGATTTGCGCTCCCAATAAACCGCCTCGTCAGATAAGAGCTCCGCTTTGCGCTTAACGAAAGTAGTGTAGTCGCACTCCCAGCCGGAAAGCTCACCGCGATCAAGGTCCAGAATCTTAGTGGCGACGCGACGGAGGAAACGCCGGTCGTGCGTCACAATCAATACCGCCATCTCACGCTGGCGCTTAATCATGCCTTCCAGCCAATCAATCGTCTCGCAATCAAGATGGTTAGTCGGTTCGTCGAGAAGCAATAAGTCCGGACGAGCAATAAGCGCCTCTTCCAAAATCTGTTTGCGTCGTCTGCCGCCCGAGAGCGCGTTGAACTCAGGATCATTCGGCCGATCTGCTGGAACCGCCTGCGAAACATAAATCGTCTTCAAACCCGGCGCGCGAACAATCTCACCTACATCGGGTTCGAGTTCGCCAGCAATCACCTTCATGAGGGTGGACTTGCCTTCACCATTTCGTCCGGTAATGGCGGCACGAAGCCCCTTCTCGATTGAAAGCGAGACGTTGTCCAGAATGTTCGGCCCGCCAAAGGCGAGCGAGACATCCTTAAGGGACAGCAAGAAGGCGCTCAAAGTCGTCCTCTACTTGTTGGTTGGACTTGAACTGAATATACTGCCAACCGCATTTTGCCGCCGCCTCGCAATTTACGAGGACATCATCAATGAAACAGATCTCGGACGGACTAAAGTCCGCCCCTGCCATTTTGAAGCGCTCTTCCACGAGGTGGTAGATCTCGGGCATGGGCTTAACGAGATGTTCCTCGCCCGAGATAACCATTGCATGCGCGGTGGCGATAAAGTCAGCAAAGTGCTCCTTAAAGAGCGGCGCGAACGACGGCGGCATATTGGTAAGGATGCCAATCTTAAAGCCGCGCGCACGCAAGAAGCGCATCCAGTCGCGAGTCTTCTCGTTGCGATAGAGCCACGAGGCGGTATCCGCGTCCGTAATCTTCTTGAAGTACGGCTCTTCCAGGAATTGCGGAACATCTTTGAGCACATTCTTATAGAGCTCATTAATGTCCCACACGCCCTGATCATAGTTAAGCCGATAGTTCTTGAAGCCATCCGCAACCACCTGCCAATCGAGCCCAATTTCCGCGCAGACCGCGCGAAGACGCTCGGGCATTGAGCAGGTGGTCATGACACCGCCAAAGTCAAAAACGACCGCCTTAATCATGCGGCCGGCTCCTCCGGGGCGGCGGATTCTTCTTCCGCACCTTCGCAAACCGAGACCGAAACGAGCGTTGCACCTTCCGAGAGACGGACTAGGCGCACACCCATACCGGTACGCGAAACGACGGTGATTTGGTTCACAGGGCTACGCACCATCTGAGCATCAGATGTAATCGAAATAATCGACTCGTCATCCGCCACTGCATGCGCCGCCACCACCTTGCCGTTACGATCAAGGTTCTTGATGGCAGTCACGCCCATGCCGCCGCGATGGAGTGTGCGGTACTCGTCAAACTGAGTACGCTTACCATAGCCATTCGCGGTCGCAATAAGGAGCGTCTTTTCGTTCTCAACGACATCCATAGAGACGACCTTGTCGTCACCACGGAGGTTGATGCCGCGGACGCCGGTTGCGGTACGACCCATACGACGAACCTCTTCCACTTTGAAGCGCGTTCCCACGCCATTTTCGGTGAGCATCACGACTTCGTCGATGGGCTTCACGAGGCGAACTTCCTTAAGTTCGTCGCCTTCGTCAATGTTGATGGCGCGGATGCCGTTGCGATTCACGTTCTTGTAGTCACCAAGAAGCGTACGCTTGACGGTGCCAAGGCGAGTTGCGAACATCACATCCACATCACCCTCGAACGAACGAATCGGAAGAAGATTCAGGACCTGCTCGCCTTCCTGAAGGTTCAGGAAGTTAACGAGCGGACGGCCAAAACTCGTCTTCTGGGTTTCGGGAATCTCGTACGCATCCTTAACAAAAAGACGACCAGTGTTCGTAAAGAACATCAGAGAATCGTGCGTCTGGGCAACAAAGACAAGACGAATAAAGTCTTCTTCCTTCACCTGACCGCCACGAACACCATGTCCGCCACGCTTCTGCTCCTTGTACTCGGTCAAGGGAACGCGCTTCACGTAGCCCTTATTGGAAAGCGTAATCACGCACGGCGCATCAGGAATGAGATCCTTCATCGAGACCTCATTCTCGTCCGCCACAATCTCGGTGCGACGCTTGGCGTCTTCCTTGGAGCAGTAGCGAAGTTTGAGGTCGGCGAGGTCGTCGCGAATCATCTGATAAACACGCTCGGGATTTGCGAGAATATCCTTATAATCCGCAATCGCCGCAAGAAGCTTATTAAGTTCATCCGTGAGACGATCGCGCTCGAGGCCGACGAGCTGATAGAGACGCATTTCCAGAATTGCGTTCACCTGCAAGTCAGAGAAGCCGAAGCGCGCCTGCAATTTCTGCTTGGCTTCATCGCGACTCTGCGAAGAGCGAATCATCTTGACAACTTCATCGAGGTTGTCGATTGCCAAGAGGAGGCCATCGATGATGTGCTTCCTCGCCTCCGCCTTCTTGAGCTCAAACTGAGTGCGACGGGTGATGACCGAAAAGCGGTGATCCGTATAGCAACGGAAGAAGTCCTTTAAGTTAAGAATTTTCGGTCTGCCGCCATCAATCGCGAGCATGATGGCGCCGAAAGTTGTTTGCAGCTGCGTGTGCTTATAAAGCTGATTGAGGACAATTTCACCTTCTGCATCACGCTTTACATCCACCACAATGCGCACATCGGCCTTCGACTCGTCGCGCATGTCCGAGATGCCGGTCACAATCTTTTCCTTAACGAGCTCCGCCATGTGCTTGAGCATCTCCGCCTTGTTGACGGCGTAAGGAATTTCGGTAATAATAATCTGCTGGCGACCGGTCTTTTCGTTAGTGACAACTTCCGCCTTGCCGCGCACCGTAAGCTGTCCACGACCAAGCTTGTACATGGCGGCAATGCCGTTGTAGCCACAAATCTGTGCACCCGTCGGGAAATCCGGACCCTTCACGAACTGCATGAGGTCATCGACCGTGCAGTCGTCTCGATGCTGCACGTAGTAGTCAATACCATCACAGAGTTCGCCCAGATTGTGCGGCGGAATGTTGGTAGCCATGCCGACCGCAATACCCGAGGAACCATTGAGAAGCAAGTTCGGGAGCTTGGCCGGGAGTACCGTCGGCTCCTCCGTCGTCTCATCGTAGTTCGGCATCATATCCACGGTGTCCTTCTCGAGGTCACCGAGGAGTTCCTCGGTGACCTTTTGCATACGGACTTCCGTGTAACGCATTGCGGCGGGCGGGTCGCCGTCGATGGAGCCAAAGTTACCATGGCCATCGACGAGCGGGAGTCTCAGCGAGAAATCCTGCGCCATTCGCACAATCGTGTCGTATACCGCAGTATCGCCGTGCGGGTGATACTTACCGATCACATCGCCAACGATACGCGCCGACTTGAGGTGCTTGGTGTTCCAGTTGTTGTTCAGCTTGTGCATCGCGTAAAGGCAACGACGATGCACCGGCTTAAGTCCATCACGGACATCTGGGAGCGCACGGCCAACAATGACAGACATCGAATACTCGATGTAGTCCTGGCTCATCTCCTCTTCAATATTGATTTCTTCGAGACTCATGATTCTTTATATACTAACTTAGAAATTGACTTCGCTGTCATCATAACAGCAACGGAGAACCTTCTCCATCAAGTCAGCCGTCATTTCGCGCGGGTTGCAGCCGGTGCACGCATCTCCCATCGCGTTGACCGCAATCTGATGCGCCTTCGCTTCAAACTCGTCCTTGCCGACCATCGCCTCGCCCGGGAGACCGTTCGCAGCGTAGTTGTTGATCGAGTGCGGAATGTTGAGATCATCATTGAACTTGCGGACCCACGCGATGAGGGCGGCAATCTGCGCTTCCTGCGAAGTCTCTGCGCCGGCAATGCCGAGTTCGCGAGCGCACATCGCATAACGCTCGGCGGCAAACGGCACCACCGAGTTGAACTTGATGACCTTCGGGAGATACATCGCGTTCGCCGCACCGTGAATGATGTGTCCGCCCGAGAAGGCAGCACCGGTCTTGTGCGCGAGCGAGTGGACAATGCCCAAAAGCGCATTCGAGAAGCTCATACCTGCGAGGCACTGCGCATCGTGCATTACACCACGCGCAGCCGCATCGCCGCCATAGGACTTGACGAGCGAGTCGCGAATCATCTTCATGGAGTGAATGGCGAGCGCGTCCGAGTACGGGCTGTGCGCCACTGCGACAATCGCTTCGAGGTCGTGCGTCAAGGCATCCATGCCAGTGTGCGCACAAAGCTTCTGCGGCATCGTGAGGCAGAGGTCGGGATCGACAATCGCGATATCGGGAGTAATCTCAAAGTCCGCAATCGGGAACTTGATGCCCTTCGCATAATCGGTAATGATGGAGAACGCGGTCACTTCCGTTGCCGTGCCCGAGGTGGAAGAAATGGCGACAAAGTGCGCTTTCGTACGGAGCTTCGGAAGACCGAACACCTTGCACATATCCTCAAACGTGCATTCGGGATATTCGTACTTGATCCACATCGCCTTCGCGGCATCAATCGGCGAACCGCCGCCCATCGCGATAATCCAATCGGGGCCGAACTCCTGCATCACCGCGGCGCCCTTCATGACCGTCTCAACGGAAGGATCGGACTCAATGCCCTCGAAAATCTTCACTTCCATGCCGGCTTCCTTGAGGTATTCCTCGGCCTTCTGCAAAAAGCCGCCGCGCTTCATCGAACCGCCGCCAACGCAAATAATCGCCTTCTTGCCCTTCAACGTCTTGAGGGTTGCGAGGGCGCCCGAACCGTGATAGACATCACGAGGAAGACAGAAACGTGCCATGATTTATTCTCCTGAGTTTATTTTATGGGTTTATAATATATTATTTATAATATATTATACCATAAATCCGGAGATAAGTCAAGGGGTAATTTTAACTTTCCGTCAAGCTGAGCTTCATAAAGCGCTTTCAGAATGCGCCCCATCCGCGGTCCGGGCTCTACACCAAGCGCGATAAGATCGCGCCCCTGAACGAGCGGTTTCTGCGGCGCACGATAGGACGCGAGACGCTCGGCGGCACTTTTGAGCCAGTCATACGCTTCGGGCAAGAGTCCGTCCGCGTGGGAGACTTCGAGGAGTCGGTCAATGCGTCCGCAACGCGATGCAAGGCGGCGAATAGCGGTGTCGCCTGCGTGGTCACGATAAAGCGCGAACGGTGTCATATGATCGCGCACCAGTGGCGGCACTTCCTTAAGAATGTGCAGGTCATCCGTAAGCCGCCTCAAGAAAGATTCCGCATGCTTAACGCCGAAGGTATCATGTCCCAGGCTCCGAATACGCTTTTTTACCGGGTCCCACTTCGTACAGTCAGGCTTACCGAAATCATGACAGAGAACAGCGAAAGCGATGACAATATCACCATTTGGCCGCATCCGGTCCACGCATTCGCAAGTGTGATTCCACACATCCCCTTCCGGATGCCATTCTGGGTCTTGCTCACAGCCAATCAGACGTTCAAGCTCGGGATAATACTTAACCCAGCCGACTTCTCGGAGGAAATTGAGCCCTATTGAGGGTTTTTTGCCTTTTAATAGTAGTTTACTCCACTCTTCAAAAAGTCTTTCTTTCGGCAATCCCTCGGGGGTCATCCGGCGGCAAATATCTATCAAATCCCCACTCGGCGTCAGTTCAAAACGGGCGGCAAACTGCATCGCCCGCAAAACTCTTAGCGGATCCTCAGAGAAATGTTCCGAAACTGGACGAAGAACGCGCTTTTGCAGGTCTTTTTGCCCATTATACGGATCAAGCACTTCCCCCGAGAGTGGATCTCGATATATAGCATTAATGGTAAAGTCTCGACGGGCGGCAGCTTCTTCCAGGGAAAGCGTAGGATCGCACTCGATTTTAAAGCCCTTGTGGCCCTCGCCCAGCTTGGTCTCGCGCCTAGGGAAAGCGACATCAATGTCGCCAAGTTTGATTACACCAAAGGACTTGCCAACCGTATCCGCCTGAGGGTATTTGGCGAGCACTTTTTCGGGCGCAATACCAAAAACCTCGATGTCGACATCTTTATTCTCGATACCGAGAAGCTCATCGCGAACGCATCCGCCCACCAAAAGCGCGCGTCCACCAAGAGCTTTCACCTCAGTCGCGAACTCTAAAACCTTCGATTGCACTCGCTTTTTTCGTGGCCGGGTCAAAAGTGATAATGGCGCCTTCAAGAACGCAAGGACCGTCCGCGACCTCAAAACGCGAAGGCATACCGGTCAAGAACTTCCTGGTAACCGGCGCAAGATCGCGACCAATCGAGGAAATATATGGACCCGTCATACCTAGGTCGGTCTGGTAGGCAGTACCCTTGGGAAGAATTATCGCATCCGAAGTCTGCACGTGCGTGTGCGTCCCGACGATGGCCGTCACCTGACCATCAAAGTAATGGCCAAAGCAAATCTTCTCGCTTGTCGCTTCCGCGTGGATGTCAATGAAGACCGGAACATCCTTGGGGATCTCCTTCAAGACCGATTCCACCGCGCGGAACGGACAGTCTACAGGATTCATGAAAACACGACCCTGAACATTAATAACCGCAAAGCGGAAAGTCGGCATCGTCACCAAACACCAACCCTTGCCCGGACAGCCGGGGGCGAAATTGCACGGACGAATGAGGCGCTCTAGCTCGCCGCACTGGCCAGGAAATTCCTTTTGACCCCAGGTGTGATCACCGAGCGTAATTGCATCTGCACCCGCCTCAAAAAATTCTTTTGCCAGCGCATTGGTAATACCCGAACCCGCGGCGCAATTCTCCGCATTGACAATAACTGCGTCAACTTCATGCATGGACTTCATGCGCTTCACTTCGCGGGCAAAAATCTTGCGCCCGGGATTCCCCACCACATCGCCAACCATTAGCATCTTCATGGCTGTTTCTCCTCCTCGCGGTCCATGTCTTCCAAATTCTTCTTCGCCGGCACAAATCCAGCAGCCGCACTCTTCTTAAAAAATGCGCGCGCAATCTTATCATCCTTGACAACTCCACGGCCTTTATAATAGCACATGGCAATCAAGTTATCCGCTTCCGGACTACCTTGTTCCGAAGCCTTCTGAAAAAGCTCAAACGCCGCCTTCTCATTCTGCTCCACACCCTCACCGCGCTGAAGCGCGAGACCATAATTAATCTGTCCGTAGCGATTTCCCAGATCACACGCTTTCTTGAACCACTTTGCCGCCCGCGCGTAATCCTGCTCTACCACTATCCCGTCACGATAGCATCCGCCAATATTATTGATCGCCTCCGGATGGCCAAGCTCCGCCGCCGTCTTAAAGGAATTAAAGCCCAGCATTCCATCCGGCTCACAACCATAGCCATTCATGTAGCACATGCCCAAGTTGTAAAGTCCATTAGGATCCTTCTGCTTGGCGGCATCGTTAAAGGCCATAAACGCATCTTTAAGTGCACTATTACGCTCCTCGCGGGTGAGCTTATTATCGTCCATCGCCGCATTGAGGATCATCGTGCCCATTGCATTCAGCGCCTGCACATTCTTTCCGGCGGCAGCCTTCTGCAACTCCTCGACACTCTGATCCTCCACCGACAAAAGATACCACGCGAGCGCGTTATTCTTCTCCTTGGCAAGTTTCTCAATCTTCGGACGAGACTTGGTGATATAGTCCTTAGCCTTGGGATCTTTCGGCACCGTAATCGCATAGACGAACATCTGCACCGGCTTACCCGCCTCGGCATCCGCCCGCACTTCGGCGAGCGAGCGTTCATAAACGGCGGGAGAGCCCGCCGAGCGCGAGTTGAGGAGGCTCAAAACTGCCGCCACACTAGCTAGAATGGCGAAGCTCAAAGTGCGATCTCCGTTTCCTCGCGTGTCGCCAGATTCTTCATCCGCGCCTTACCAGCGGTGACATCATCGGGGCCTAAGAATACCGCCTTGGCCGCGTGAATAATGTCTGCGTTAGCGAAGAACTTCTTCGGCTTCTGCGCCTTCAAGGAAAGCTTCACATTCTCACCCGACTTACGAAGTGACGCCGCAAGTTTAACTGCCGCCTCTTCCTGCTCGGGGAACATGAACCCAACCGCCACGCCATCCGAAGGCACCGCCTCGTCAGCCGCGCGAGCCTTGAGGAGCTCGGCGATGACGACATCACCAAAGCCAAGACCCACTGCAGTCGTCGGTTCGCCACCGATGGTGGTAAGGAGATTATCATATCTGCCGCCGCCAAAGATAGCACGGAATTCGCCCTTGGTGTCAAAGCACTCAAAGACCACGCCCGTATAGTAGCTAAGACCACGAATGACCGAGATATCGAACATGAGGCAGTCCGCAAAGCCTGCGACTTCAGCAAGCTTAAAGAGCTGTACAAGCTCCGGGCACGCGGAATAATCCTTGGTGTCCATAATCTTGAAGGTGGCCGCAACCTCGTCCTCGGTAAGTCCACCATCCTTGAGCATAGCGGCGATTTCGCTATCGGGCATCTTGCCCCGCTTATCCAGGGCCAGAAACACCTGCGCATGCTTCTCAGCGGCAATGCCGCTCTGAACGAGGAGCTCGCCCAGGAACTTACGCGACGAGACATGCACCTTAAAGTCTTCACCGGTAAGGCCGAGCGACTTAAGGGCATCGCACGCGCAACCCAGGACTTCGACTTCCGCCAAGACCGAGCTCTCACCGATAATGTCGCAGTTCCACTGATAGTGCTCGCGCTTGCGACCCTTGGTCGTGCGCTCGTAACGGAAACACTGCGCAATCGTGGTCCACTTCAAGGGGAACTTGAGTTCCTTCTGTTTCTGCGCCACCATGCGCGCCAGTGTCGGCGTCATCTCCGCGCGGAGCGCGATGTGACGCTCGGACTTGTCGAAGAAGTGATAGATCTGGTCACCCACTTCCTCGCCCGCCTTACGCGCCAAGAGCTCATAGCTCTCCACTACACAGCTGTCGTATGGCTCAAAACCGAACCTGGCGGCACTTTTGCGCATCGCATCAAAGATGCGGTTTCTAAGGACCATGTCCTCGGGATAAAAGTCGCGCATTCCGCGCGGCGGTTCAAACGAAATCTTTTCGCTCATATGAATTATACCAATGTGAAATTATACTAATATGCTATTATGCCAATATGCCAATAATTACTTCTTTGGCCTCTGCCGGAGGAACAATACGAGTTGCGCTCTTATCCTCGTTGCGCTTCTTAATTTCCACGCCGCCATTCGCGAGGCCCTTGGCGCCGACAACAACGCGCACCGGGAAACCGATAAGATCTGCGTCTTTGAACTTGACGCCGGGACGCTCCGCGCGATCATCAACAATCACATCCACGCCCAGCGCCTCAAGTTCGGACTCAAGCTTATCTGCAATTGCCGTAACCTCAGCCTTGTCAGGATCGAGGTTCTCGATGATAACCTGATACGGCGCAACGCTCGCCGGCCAAATAATGCCATCCTTGTCATGACTCTGCTCAATGACGGCCTGCAAGGTACGCGACACACCGATACCGTAGCAGCCCATCACCATCACCTGTTCCTTCAGGTCGTCCGTCTTATAAACGGCCTTGAAGGCGTCGGTATACTTGGTGCCGAGCTTAAAGACGTGACCAACTTCGATGCCGCGCTTGATCTCAATCTTGCCACCGCACTTGGGGCAGATGTCGCCATCCATCACAATCGTCAAATCGGCGTACGCCTTGATCTGGCAATCACGATCAAAGTCGACATTCTTTAGATCGATCTCGCCATCAAGATTGCCGCCCACGATCATACCCTTGGCGTGCTCGAGTTCCTGGTCGGCATAGATATCCACCGGCTCCTTGGGATTCACCGGGCCGGCATAGCCAATCGGCGCACCGGTCACACGACGAACCGTGTCAAAGTCCGCAAGCTCAAAATGCTTGGCGTCAACGAGATGCTTCGCCTTCACTTCATTAAGCTCGCGGTCGCCACGCACGCAGAAAAGAACCGGCTTACCATCCGCGTTGTAGACGAGCGTCTTCACCATCTGCGTCGCCGGAACACCAAAAAACTTGACCATCTCCTCAATTGACTTCGCGGGAGTAGGAGCCTGCTCGTAGGCGGGACATTCTGCCGCCGCGGTGGGCGTCACTTTGCGCTCCGCCTTCTCGAGGTTCGCGGCATAGCCGCACGACGGGCAGGAGGCAATGCCGTCCTCGCCCGAATCCGCGAGCACATGGAATTCGTGACTGAACTTGCCGCCGATATCACCAGTATCCGCCTCCACGGGATAAGCCTTCAATCCGCAGCGCGCAAAGACGCGCTTATACGCTTCGAACATCGCCATGTAGCTCTTGTCCGCCGCCTCGAGCGAAGTGTCGAACGAATACGCATCCTTCATCAAGAACTCCTTCGAACGCATAAGTCCGAAGCGCGGACGAATCTCATCACGGAACTTCCACTGAATCTGATAAACCGTAATCGGCAGCTGACGATAGGAGGAGATTACGCTCTTCATCACATCGGTTACCATTTCTTCCGCCGTCGGCGAGAGTGCGTAGTCATGGCGCGCGCGATCCTGAAGACGGAACATCCCCGGTCCCATCGACTCCCAACGACCGGACGTCTTCCAGAGTTCCGCCGGCTGCAGAATCGGCATCACGATTTCCTGTGCGCCCGCCTTGTCCATTTCCTCACGGACGATTTTCTGCACCTTGTTCAGTACGCGCATACCAAGCGGCAAGTAGGTGTAAAGTCCGCCCGCCACCTTCTTCATGAGGCCGGCACGAACCATGAGCTTGTGAGAATCGATTTCCGCGTCCTGAGGATTATCACGGAGAGTCTGAATGAGTGTCTTAGTCCATTTCATTTTCTTTTGTTCCTTGTTATTAAATTACTTGCTTTCGTAAGGACGAATCCTAAGGGTTGCGCCGAGACTCTCAGCGATGTCTTTACAACGCGCCTGTTGTGCTTTCGTGGTGACGGGCTCGTCCACAATCGTCATCACTACCTTGATGCCGCGTTTGGCGGCATTCTGCGCAAATGTTTTTAGCGCGGGATACGCCGCCGCACCAAACTTCGGGCGGCAAACCTTAAGATACTCCTCCGGGTCATCGGTATTGAGCGAAACCGACACTACATCCACCAAAGGTAGGGGGCGATCCCCGAGCGCCCCGCCCGCAAGTTCCAGG
>R14__coassemble_1265_pt1 | contig 13122 bp, 12 predicted proteins | sample R14__metabat2_high_PE_004 | metagenome-assembled genome bin R14 | reverse complement strand
GTGCTACATTCACCCTGTATGCGGTGTGGACGAATAATCAGTATCAAGTGATTCTAAATACTAATCATGGCGACGATCCCGAATGCAAGACTAATACCGTAACTTTTGCCGAGGCGTATGGCGAGCCATTAAATTGGACGCCGACTTGGGGTGCGACCGAGTTCCTCGGTTGGTATACGGCGGCAGATACGAATAACGGCGCAAGGGTGACCTCGGACACGATTGTATCTATCGCGACTAATCACACGCTCTATGCAATCTGGGGTCGCCAGATGTATGTGGTTAACTATGTGAATTCTGCGGACACAAACGAGGTGGTTTCGATTGAGTATGTATACAACGAATATCTAACTAGCGGCGAACTATTGCCCGAGATTACTGATACGCGGTTCGCGAGCTTCACCATTCCGAGCAATTCGGTTTTCGCGGGTTGGAGTACCAATATAAATGACGCGGTTTTGACGACTTCAAAATTTCCGCGTAAGCCCTATGTGAATAACGAGAATATTACCAATTCGCTTTATGCGATTTGGCAGGCGGGTGAAGTGACCCCCGAGCCTACTTACAATACGGACTTAAACAAAGCGCTCAATTGCTACAACTTGGTTTTCACGACAAATTATGAACACGCTACCGAGTGGATTTGTGACGACACAAATTCGCTAACCATGGCAGCGGTAGGTGAGTTTGACATAATTTTTCAACGAACGGAGTTGAAATTGAGTACTACAGTGAACGGGAATAGATACTTAACTTTTGAGTATCGATGGTTGAATGCTGCAGACGGTAGTAATATTTCGGCGAAACTAATGGTTGACAATGTTGAGATCACAAATTTGGTAACTACAGTAACATCTTGGGATCAGGTTAGTACGCAAATTAGTGTAACAAATAATACAGACATTACGTGGGCTTTAGTGTATGAGACTTACTCCTCTGCAAATTGTAAGCTTCAGCTGCGCAATGTGACCTGGTCGGCGGAAGCGCCGACACCGGAGGAGCATCCCGACCCGACAGCCGCGGATACGCCAAGTATCGGTGCGCCGACGGCTGACGGCTTTAGCTTCGCGACCGATTCGCGCTATGATTATAACCTGCGCGGCACGAATGTGCTCACTACCGCGGAGTGGCCGATTCTTTGGACTACGAACGGCACCGGCGACACTATTTCCTTCCCGCTCAAGTATAAAGCTGAGCCAAGCATGTTCTACAAGGTGGAAGTGATTAAGAGACAGTAATGATGCGCGAGTTTAACACGACAGGAATTTGTATTCCGAGGCTCCACTATATGGTGGATATCTCGCGGCAGCTCTCGGCTGCCTGCGAACTGGTTGCCGCCGGAAAATACTTTTGCATTAATCGAGCGCGTCAGTATGGTAAGACTACTACCCTAAGAGCATTGGCCAATCAACTTAAAGATCGCTATTTGGTTTTCAATGTCAGCTTTGAAGGCTTGGGTAATGAGGCGTTTGCTACCGACTCATCACTGGTGCGTGCGTTCGTGCAGTCGCTCAAGAATGCGATTGATTTTGGGGTAGTGGCAAATGTGCCGGAGAGTATTCGCCAGTTGGTGGATGCGTATTTAAATCAAGCTGAGCGTGGCGAACAAACGCTGCAGGACTGCGGGGTGCTGATTACTAAATTGTGCCAGGCCGCGGATAAGCCGATGGTGCTGATTATTGACGAGGTGGATCAGGCGGGCAATTACGAGAGCTTTATTCATTTCTTGGGTTTGTTGCGGAGCAAGTATTTGTCGCGAGAAGATGTGCCAACTATTCACTCCGTAGTGTTGGCGGGCGTTTACGACATTAAGAACCTCAAGCTCAAGGTTCGCACCGAAGGTGAGCACCAATATAACTCTCCTTGGAATATAGCGGCGCCGTTCGAAGTGGATATGTCGCTGTCGGAAGCGGGTATTCGGGGAATGCTGGAAGAATACGAAAATGATCACCATGCCGGGATGGATACTGCCGAGGTGGCGAAGTTGCTACGCGAATATACCGGGGGTTATCCATTTTTGGTGTCAAGACTTTGTCAGCTGATGGATGCGTCCGGCGACTGGTCAAGGCAGGGATTTCTGGCGGCGGAAAAACAACTGGTTGGTGAGGCGGACACGCTGTTTGACGATTTCCAGAAGAAGTTGCATGAATTCCCGCGGCTCAAGGATATGCTACGCGAGGTGCTCTATTATGGTAAGAGCATCGACTTTAGCCGCTTCGATCCAGAGATGCAGCTGGCGGCGAGATTCGGTTTCGTTAAGGATGAGTTGGGGTCGCTTACGGTGGCCAATCGAATCTTCGAAACCTGGCTATACAATTACTTTGTCAGCGAGACGATGCTGCATGATCAATTGTTCTCGCGGGCTAAGGAATCGAAGCCGATGTTCATTACCGAAGATGGCGGATTGGATATGCCCAAGATTATGCAGCGCTTTGTGGATACCTTCCACGAAGTCTATGGCGACCGCGGGGATCGGTTCCTGGAGGATGAGGGCCGTCGTTACTTCATGCTGTATGTAAAGCCAATCATTAACGGCGTGGGCAATTATTATGTTGAAGCGCAAACGCGCGATGGATTGCGTACAGATTTAATTATCGATTATCGTGGTCATCGCTATGTTGTAGAGATGAAGATTTGGCGAGGCGAGAATTACAATACGCGCGGCGAGGCGCAATTGTGCGAGTACTTGGATTATTTCCAGGTTAATACTGGCTATCTCTTGAGCTTTTCCTTTAATAAGAACAAGACGACAGGACTTAAGCCGCCAATGCATTTTGGTGCACGAACAATTATTGAGGCGGTAGTGTAAGCAAAGTTGAAATGACGAACGATATTGTTATCAAAGGTGCGAGGATGCACAACTTGCGCGGGGTGGATGTAACCATCCCGCGTAATTCGCTTACGGTTATTACGGGACTTTCGGGGAGCGGCAAGAGCTCGCTTGCGTTCGACACCTTGTACGCGGAGGGGCAGGGCCGGTATGTGGAAAGTCTTTCCGCGTACGCGCGGCAGTTCTTGGACAGGCTCGCCAAGCCCGAGGTAGAGAAGATTGAGGGCCTCTCGCCCGCAATCTCGATTGAGCAGCACACGACGGGCGGCAATCCGCGCTCGATTGTCGCGACCGTCACCGAGATTCACGACTACCTAAGAATTCTCTGGGGCTCGTGTGCGACCGCCCACTGCCCGAAGTGTGGTAAGCCCGTCACCAAGCAATCCGCGGAACAAATTGTGGACACGTTGCTGGCTGGTCGGGACGCGGACACTCCTGTCCGCGAGAAAATTATCATCTATGCGCCGGTCGTGAAGGGCAAGAAGGGGCGCCACGAAGATACCTTTGCCGCCATTAAGCGTAATGGCTATGCGCGCGTGCGCATCGACGGCCAGACTTATGAGACGGAAGAGCTCCCCGAGCTCGACAAAAAGAAATCGCACAATATCGATATTGTCATCGACCGCCTGGTCCTCCCGTGCGATAAGACGCGCCTTACTGACAGTATCGAGCTCGCCCTTAAAGAAGGCAAAGGGATTTTGTATGTGGGCACGGTAGGGTCCGATCCCCGAGCGGACCGCGTGTTCAGCGAACTAAACGCCTGCGTGGACTGCGGTATCTCGTTCGAAGAACTTAAGCCCCGTTCGTTCTCGTTTAACTCGCCGTTCGGCGCGTGCCCCACGTGCGCGGGTTTGGGGCAGCTCTTCTTCTTTGACGAGGACCTGATTGTCCCCGACAAGACGCTCCCCTTGGAAGAAGCCATCCACCCTTGGCGGCGAATGGGCCAGATGAGCATCCTGTACTTTAAGGAAGTCTTAAAGCATATTGCCGAGCAAAACCATGTCTCGCTCCGCACGCCCTTTAAGGATTTGCCGGCCAAGTTCCGTCACGACCTCCTCCACGGCTTTAAGGAAGATCTCGTTCTTCCCTGGCGGCGAGTCGACAAGCCGTTCGAAGGTGTTATCGCTACCTTGCAGAAGCGCCTCGATGAGGCGGAGGACGACGAGGCCAGGATGAAGATGGAGGCGTATCAGTCCTTCAAGGTTTGTCCTGACTGCCAGGGCGCGCGCCTGAATGAGTTCTCCCGTGCCGCCACGATTGAGGGTAAGACGATTGTGGAAGCGATGGCGATGCCGGTTGGTGAAGCACTGGCGTTCTTCAAGTCGGTTCCGGTGTACCCGGGCATGAAGGACATTTTAAGCGAGATCACCAAGCGCCTCCAGTTCCTTTTGGACGTGGGCCTAGATTACCTCACGCTCGATCGCGCCTCCGCAACGCTCTCGGGCGGCGAAATGCAGCGTATTCGTTTGGCAACGCAGATTGGCTCGGGCTTGACCGGGGTTCTCTATGTCCTTGACGAGCCCACGATCGGACTTCATCCGCGGGATAACGAGCGCCTTATTGGCACCTTGAAAGAGTTGCGTGACCGCGGCAACACCGTTGTCATCGTTGAGCACGATGAAGAAATGATGCGCGCCGCCGACTACATTATCGACCTTGGCCCCGGCGCGGGACGTGAGGGCGGCAAATTGATGTATCAGGGCGACTTCAAGGGATTGTGCAAAGCGAAGAGTTTGACCGCCGACTACCTCACCGGCCGAAAGAGTGCGGCAATCGTAGGGACGGGGACTTCAGTCCCCGCGTCTGGGACTAAAGTCCCAGTCCCTGCCCTTACCATCTCCGGGGCGTGTGAGCACAACTTAAAGAACGTCACCGCGCATATTCCGGTGGGCTCCTTTACGTGCGTGACCGGCGTTTCGGGTTCGGGTAAGTCGACCCTCATCGATGAGACCTTAAAGCGCGCCTTGATGAAGGAGTTCTACAACGCAAAAGCGGTGCCCGGCAAGTACAAGTCGATTACCGGCATGGAGAACTTCGATAAAGTCATCGAAATCGATCAGTCGCCGATTGGACGCACGCCGCGCTCGAATCCCGCGACGTACGTGGGGTTCTTCAGTGAGATTCGCGAACTCTTTGCGAAGACCGAGGCGGCACGCGCGCGCGGCTACACCGCGGGACGCTTCTCCTTCAATGTGAAGGGCGGCAGATGCGAAGTGTGCGGCGGCGATGGCGTGAGGAAACTGGAGATGTCGTTCCTTCCGGATGTGTATGTCACTTGCGAGCAGTGTAATGGTAAGCGCTTCAACGCGGAGACGCTGGAAGTTACCTATGGCGGCAAGAATATTGCCGAAGTTTTGGAGATGACGGTCGCGGAGGCGTATGAGTTTTTTGCCAAGGTGCCGTCGCTGGCGCGTAAACTAAAGACGCTCGTCGATGTGGGCCTTGGGTACATTGCGCTTGGTCAGGCGGCAACAACCTTGTCGGGCGGCGAAGCGCAGCGTATCAAGCTCGCAACTGAACTTTCGCGCCGCGGCACGGGCAAGACGCTGTATCTCCTCGATGAGCCGACGACTGGCCTCCACTTTGACGACATTGCAAAGCTCATGAAACTCTTGTTGAAGCTCCGCGATCAGGGGAACACGATTGTCGTTATTGAGCACAACATCGATGTTATCAAGTCCGCGGACTGGATAATCGACCTTGGGCCCGGCGGCGGCGACAAGGGCGGCACACTCGTGTGCGAAGGCCCCGTCGCCAAGATCAAAGCGTGTAAGCGCTCAGAAACCGGTAAGTTCTTGTAAGCGCAAAACGATACAATTCAGTGACAATCTACCTGCCCGATTTATGATATAATATGTGCCATCAAGACCGATAAAGGTCTTCAACACAACAAAAGGAGTAAAACGATGAATAAGATGATGATTGCAGTTGCAGTGGTGGCGATGAGCCTTGGCGCTCTCGCGCAGGAACAGGGTCCGCGTCCTGAGGGTCCGAAGCCGGTCGAGCTCGTTCTCTGCCCCAAGACCCTCACCCCCGAGGCCGTCGAGCAGTACAAGAAGGATGTCTGCGAGCGCATCGACAAGGCCGTCGCTCACGCGATGGAAATGAAGGACAAGGCGCCCAAGTGCCTCAAGCCCGAGTGCAAGGATGAGTGCAAGTGCGGTGAGAAGTGCGAGTGCCCGAAGATGGACAAGATGGAGCCCGCTAAGCTCGTCTTGATTGAGACCCGTGGTGGTCGTGGTCCGATGATGGGTCGTCCCGGTGAAGGTCGCGGTCCGATGATGCACCACGATGGCAAGCGCCCGGAAATGGGTCCCCGCCCCGAAGGTCCTAAGCATGACTAAAGAAATCCGCATTTTTCTACTTGCGGTAGTAATACCGGCGGTGGTGCTTGTCTGCTTGTCGCTCAAGTTTATGGAGCCAGAACGCAGACCGGGACCACCGCCCGGTCCTAGAATGGAACAGCGTCATGATGGCAGGGGTGGGCTTCAGCCCTCCCGCGAGCAAATGAAAGAGTTCCATGAAAAGCGCGTGCGGTATCACGTGGTCATCGGCTCGATGATCGCGCTTGCTTTATTGGGCGTCGTTTCGGGTGCATACATTCTGGCGCGTCGCGCTGCGTTCCTTGCCCAGGCTTCGCATCGCCTGCGTACGCCGATGACGGCGATTTCGCTTTGTGCGGAACTGGTGCAGGATCCCGCGCTCCCAGAGGGCCAACGCCAAAAGGCGCTGGAGACTATCCTTAAGAACACGAAGGAACTCGAAAAGCTCGTATGTCAAGCATCCTTATAGTTGAGGATACTGCCGACATCCGCGATTGGGTTACGACGGCGCTCGAACTTGATCATCACACGGTTCGGGCGGCAGTTGACGGCGAAGAAGGGCTTACGTTCTATAAAGAGCGCAAGCCCGACCTCGTTATCTTAGATGTGATGATGCCGAAGAAGAACGGCTGGGATGTCCTTAGGGAGATTCGCGAGACGGACAAGGTGACGCCGATTATGATGCTTACCGCCCGTTCTTCCGAGAGTGACAAAGTGCAGGGCCTCGCGGGCGGCGCCGATGACTATATGACCAAGCCCTTTGGCGTTCGTGAACTGCGCGCCCGGGTGACGGCGCTCCTTCGTCGCTGCGGGGTTAACCAAAGTGCCGCCCAAGCGGAGGTTATTAAGTTTGGCCCGCTGACGATAGACGTAAAGACGCAGACCGAGTATTCCAAGCTGGAGCTTTCGATCTTGAAGTTCCTGGCCGCCCATCCGTACGAAGTAGTTAATCGCGAGACAATGATTGTGGGCATTTGGGGCAACAATTACGATGGCACCAACCGGACGCTCGATACGCGCGTCGCTTCCTTGCGCAAGAAACTTGGGCCCGCATCAAAATGCATTTTGACGATTTATGGAGAAGGATACAAATATGTCCCCTAAGTGCAAAGGACTCTCGCTCGTTTCGGGCGGACTCGATTCTCGTCTAGCCGTGTGTGTTTGTCGTGACGCCGGCGCGTATATGGAAGGGGTGTGCTTTACCAGCGTGTTTTTTGGAGCGCCGGTAGGGCGGGCAGTCCCTTGCCCGCCGCCTGCCGCGGCCGAAGCGGCGGAGCAACTCAAGATCAAGCTACATGTTATTGATTTTACTGACGACGAAATCGCGCTCATCAAAAATCCGCCCCATGGTTTCGGCGGTGCGATGAATCCGTGTATCGATTGTCATGCGACGATGATCAAGCGCGCGGGCGAGTTGATGACTAAACTCGGCTTTGATTTTGTCTCCACCGGCGAAGTGATGGGCCAGCGTCCAATGAGCCAGAATAAGCAGTCGCTCGGGATTGTTGAGCGCTCTTCGGGCCTGGGCGGCAGATTGCTTAGGCCCCTCTCCGCCAAACTTATGGACCCCACGATCCCGGAAACGGAGGGTCTCCTTGATCGCGATAAACTTCTCGATATTCAGGGCCGCGGACGCGAGCGGCAGATTGAACTTGCCGCCCACTATGGCCTTACCGATTATCCTTCGCCTGCCGGCGGTTGCAAGTTGACCGAAGACGCGTTCGGTCGCAAGCTCCGCGACTTAATGGATCACGAAGGGCTCGATAATCGCGAACTCGTCGATCTTATCGTCGTTGGGCGTCGCTTCCGTTTCCCTGATGGAACCTCCGTGATGCTTGGCCGGGACGCTCGCGAGAACGAAATCCTCGAGTCCCACGCGCACTTAGGCACAATCGTCAAGGACGACTCCCTCCCCGGTCCCACCGCGCTCGTTATTGGCTCCGCGGACGCGAAACCTCTTGTCGCTGCTTATTCTCGTGGCACCACTGCCGCCGACCGCACCCCCTTCAAGCCCTACCAGATTATGTAATCACCGCCAGTGATTTTGCTTGACTTTTTCGGCGAAGTATGGTATAATATACTTACTATGAAAAAGAATCTGCTTTTGGTTTTGTTGATGGCGGCTTGCACCGGGTGCTTGAGCACTCCGCCGCCGGTGACCTATTGGATGATTTCCGCACCCGAGGGCGGCACTTATGCAGCGACGGTGAGCGCCCCGTATAATACCGCGAAGCTCGTGGTACTCCGCGCGGATGGCTCGGTGGCATTTGATACTTACAACTGCTGGGCGGCGCTGCCCTCGAGTTTGATTCGCACCGAAAAGCCAATCGTCATTTCCACCTTGGCACTCGATTGCTCGGTGACAGGACGCAAGGATGCACTCGTCATTATTTCTTCGCCCAAGCATTCGGAAGGTCGAGTATCGTTAGTCGGACGCTCGATTTCCCAAGCATTCACGGAGGCGCTGGAAAGTGCAATCGCTGGCCTTTCTCGGTGAGACATTTGTAGAGGCGCTGGGGATGATATTTCATCCGCGGCGCTTCCGCTTTGGCGATTTTGCGCTGGCGTTTCAACGGGCGGCATTTTCGGGCCTCCCGGTCTGCACGGGCATCGGTTTTCTCTTGGGTGTCATCCTCGCTTTTCAGTCGGCCACGTGTTTGAAGCTTTTTGGCATGGAAGTGTATGTGGCGAATCTCCTCGCGATTGGCCTCTTCCGGGAATTGGGCCCCATTATCACCGCCATTATTCTTGCCGGCCGCACCGGCTCGGCATTCGCGGCGGAGATGGGCACCATGAAGGTGAATGAAGAACTGGATGCTCTCACAACAATGGGCTTGCCGCCGGTTAGATTTCTCGTGATGCCGCGGATAATGGCCGCGGTTTTGGCGATGCCAATTCTTACTATCTTCGCGGAGCTGGCGGGCATTATGGGCGGCGCTTTGATTCTCCTTTGCATGGGCGTGCCGCTCGTCGTCTATTGGGACCGGGTGGTAAGCGACTCGACCATCTTTATGATTGTCTTTGGCCTTGCAAAATCCATGCTCTTTGGGCTCTTAGTGGGCTTTATTGGCTGCTCCAGCGGAATGCGTACGAAGGGCACGGCCGATGGCGTGGGCGTGGCAGCCACGGCGGCAGTGGTGGGCGGCATTGTGTGGATTGCACTTTCCGATGGACTCTTGGCGGTAATTTGTTATGTCTGGGACCTCTGAGATTATAACGCTTGAACATGTGGACGCGGGATATCCGGGCGTCACCATCCTGAAGGATGTGAGCTTTACTGTTCATCGCGGCGAGGTGTTTATCCTCTTGGGTGGCAGTGGCTGTGGTAAGTCGACAATCATGAAGCACATGATTGGCCTTAACCCCGTCTTGGGCGGCACTTTGAAGGTGGAGGGCAAGTTCGGCGTGATGTATCAGTCCGGCGCACTTTTCGGGAGTATGACGTGTCTCGAGAATGTGATGCTGCCTTTGGAGGAATTTACCAAACTCAAGAAGTCCGAGCGGCGCGAAAAGGCACTGTCGCTCCTTCGCGATGTGGAGCTTGAAGATGCGGCGGACAAGATGCCGTCGGAGATTTCGGGTGGCATGCGTAAGCGGGTCGCGATTGCTCGCGCGATGGCGCTCGATCCCGAAGTGGTCTTTTTGGACGAGCCGTCCGCGGGCCTAGATCCCATCACCTCTAGTGCGCTCGACGACCTAATCTTGAAGCTCAAGCGCGAGAAGGGGATGACTTTTGTGGTGGTGACGCATGAACTGCCGAGCATTTTCAAGATCGCGGACCGCTGTGCAATGTTCGATAAGGCGCGCCAGGGGATGATTGCCCTGGGGACGCCACTGGACTTGCGGGACAATTCCGACGATCTATTTGTGAAGAAGTTCTTTTCGAGAGGAGAAATCCATGGCTAATTCGAATCATGCCAACTACGGTAAAATCGGCCTCGTGCTAATGATGGGGCTCGTTGCGATTGTGGGCTCCGTTATCTATATCGGCGGCTTCGGCAAGGATTCGCGGGATGTATTTTTGGTGGAGACCTATTTTGACTATCCGGTGAATGGACTTTCCAAGGGTAGTGATGTCCTTTTCCAGGGCATGAAGGTGGGCACGGTAAAATCAATGAATCTCGTGAGTGTCGTTTACGGGAAAAGTGCCGCCGCGGAAGATGCCTATACTACTAGCGTTTTATTGGCGCTTAACGGAAAAATGTTCAACGCCGAGAATTTGGCAACATATAAGCGCGCCGGTCTTAGGGCGCTTGTGTCGTCTAATATCCTAACCGGGCTTTCCAAGATAGAGCTGAATCCCGCTCCCGATGCCGAACCGCCGCGGGCGCTCGCGTGGGAGGTGGATGTTCGGCATCCGCTAGTGCATCCGACTAAGCCGATGGTGGACGAATTTACCGATAGCGTGAAGAAGATTTTTGTAAAACTTGAGTCGATGAACTTTGAGAAGGCTTGGGCAGATGTGGAGAAAGCGGCGGAAAATACCGCGAAACTCACGGAAAACGTGAATACACTTATCGAAGGGAATTCCGCCAATGTGGCAGAGCTAGTGAACAATCTTAAGGAGTTGGCCGCCAACCTCAATCAGCTCTCGGATGAACTTAAGGACAATCCCTCGCTACTGCTGCGTTCTACCGACCCGGATCCGCTTGCTGAGACGAAGTAAAAGTTGGGTTTTGTATTTTCCCCCTTTACTTTTCGGGGAAAATATGATATAATATACTAATACTATGAATAGTATTAGTCTAATTTTCGCGGCGGTCATGGCCATGACCTCTACGCCGGTAGGTTTTACCGATAACTTGGACGATGCTTTCGCGCGCGCGAAGGCGTCCGATAAGCTCGTCTTCGCCTGCTTTTCGGGGAGTGATTGGTGCGGTTGGTGTCAGCGCTTGGAACACGAGGTTTTCTCGGATCCCGAGTTCCTTCCTTTGATGACGAACAAGTTTGAACTTGTCTTCATTGACCTTCCGCAAGATCGTTCGGTTTTGTCCGATTGGGCCAAGACGCATAACGAGGGACTTTGCCGCGAGTACAAGATTCGTGGCTTCCCCACCTGCCTTATTATGGCGGCAGATGGAACGCTCCTCGAGCGCACGGGCTATCAGTACGGCGGCGGCAAAAAGTACGCGGAGTACGTGAATTATCTTATCAATAACCGCGCGGATCTGGAAAAGTATATCTATCCCCTGCAGCGCGAACTTAACGATTTGAGCATGGAAATAAATCGCGCCTATGAAAGTGAAAAGGAGACATGCCTTATTCGCTTCGAGCCGCGGATTCGTCAGTTCGTGGGCACCGATAAACAGACTCAAGTGCCGAGCGCCGTCGAGCAGAGCAAGCAGGAGCTCCTCAGAGGCGGTGAACGCTATTTGGAGATTTTGGATTCGATTCGTAAGGCGCAGACGACTGCGCAGGAGCAAGCAAAATGATTGATAATAAGCCGAAAGTGGACCTCGCGAAAGTGCGCGAGGAGATTAATACGATTGATGACGAACTCGTAAAACTTTTTGTGCGTCGACTTAAGGCGGTGGAGCAGGTTGCCGCCGCTAAGCAGGAATCGGGCGCGCCCGTCCTTGCCCCCGAGCGCGAGCGCGAAGTCCTGCGCACGGTCGCCGAGAAGGTGGGCCCGGAGCTCGAGAATGGCGCCAAGCTTTTCTTCGAAACCTTAATGTCCATTTCGCGTGCCCGTCAGCGCATCGTCCTTCGCGGCGAGCCGAAGCTCGTTACCGACATTAAGCAGGCGATGAGCCGCACGGCGAACAAGTATCCCAGTATTGCGGATGTCGTTTGCAGTGGCACCGAGGGTAGCTACGCGCAGCAGGCCGTCTGCAAACTTTTTGAGTTCCCCACCATCCACTACGTTGCCGGCTTCGAGAAGGTGATTGACGCCGTCGAGAAGGGCAAGTGTCCGTATGGCGTTCTCCCCGTGGAGAATTCCGCCGCCGGCACGGTTGCCCAGGTTTACGATTTGATGGTCAAGCACGACTTTAGGATTGTGAAGTCGTTGAAGCTCAAGGTTAACCACGTGCTCTTGGGCGTACGCGGCGCGAAGATGGAAGACATCAAGACCGTGACCAGCCATCCGCAGGCCTTGTCGCAGTGCTCGAACCTTCTCGCTAAGCACGAGGATTGGGCGTGCGTGAGCGATATCAATACCGCGATTGCCGCCAAGCGCATTGCCGAAGCTGGCGATAAGACGGTGGCAGTTATCGCGAGCCGCGCGTGCGCTGAACTTTATGGCCTTGATATCTTGGCCGAAAACATTCAGGACGAGGCGTACAACTATACGCGCTTCATCTGCATTTCCAAAAAGCTGGAAATCTATCCGAACGCGAACAAGTTCACAGTCCTTATGTCGGTGCCGCATCGTCCGGGCAGCCTGGCGAACATCATCAGCAAGTTCGCAGCGACGGGCGTCAATTTGTCGAAACTCGAGTCGCGCCCCATACCAGGCATGGTCTTTGAGTTTCAGTTCATCTTTGACTTCGAAGCGAGCCCGCGCGACGAGCAGATTCTCCGCCTTTTGAGCGAACTTGCCGAAGACCCCGAAATCGAACACTTTAACTTCCTGGGAGCATACAATGAAGACTGATACAATCAGGATATTTGACACGACCTTAAGAGATGGCGAGCAGGCACCGGGGTACTCGATGCACCTTGATGAGAAGCTCCGCATGGCGCAGCAACTGGAGGCGATGGGCGTCGACATTATCGAGGCCGGCTTCGCGATTGCGAGCCCGGGTGACTTCCAGAGTGTGCAGGAGATTTCGAAGGTCGTGAAGAATGCGACCGTCGCTTCGCTCTCGCGTGCGCTCAAGAAAGATATCGACTGCGCCTGGGAGGCAGTGAAGAAGGCAGCGCATCCGCGCATTCACACGTTCCTCGCAACCAGCGATTTGCACCTCGAGTATAAGCTCAAAATGACGCGCGAAAAATGCCTCGAGCAGATTAAGAGCGCGGTTAGCT
>R14__coassemble_1129_pt1 | contig 14277 bp, 15 predicted proteins | sample R14__metabat2_high_PE_004 | metagenome-assembled genome bin R14 | reverse complement strand
CGAGGTACTGAGGATTGGAATCGCGACCGTTACGTGCAGATGCAGAAGTAGCCATGTTCGATTCCTCCTATTAAGCGATTGCCTTGACGGTTGCGACCGTGAGGGACTGACGATGACCGACCGTGCGACGATCGCCTTTACGACGCTTCGCCTTGAAGTTGATCACCTTCTTGCCGCGCTTGTGGCCGTCGATGACCAAAGTCACCTTCGCGCCATCCACGTAGGGAGCGCCAACCTTGAGGGTAGTGCCATCGCTGATGGCACAAACGGTATCGAGCACAGTTTCCTGGCCCGCTTCGACCGAGAGCTTTTCAATCTCGATCTTATCGCCAACCTTCACAAGCGTCTGCTTGCCGCCGGTAGCGAGAATTGCGTATGCTTCCATTTTGTTCTTTCCTTTTATCTCACCTGTCATCCTTGTGGTTTATCCACGAATGGCTAAGCGAGGTGTAAAAAAAATCCACGAGCTGGTGGAGAAGAGGAGATTCGAACTCCCGACCCCCACGTTGCGAACGTGATGCTCTACCAACTGAGCTACTTCCCCATCTCGTGAAACAGGACATATTATATCATATTTCCCTATCAAGTGTCAATAGGGAAAATTAAGTATTTTTACTTGGTGGAGTGAGAGAGAACTTCGCAGCCCTTTTCGGTGACGAGCACCAAATCCTCGATGCGCACGCCCAAGTTCCCTTCCAGGTAAATGCCGGGTTCGATGGTAACGAGCATGCCTGGCTTAAGAACCATATCGCCCTTCACACTTGCCGCCGGGGCTTCGTGAATCTCGTAACCGACGCCGTGACCGAGGCTGTGACCGAAGCACTTGCCAAAGCCCGCTTTCTTGATGTAATTGCGCGCGATAGCATCCAGCTGCTTGCCCGTCATGCCGGGCTTGAGCTCCTTGATAGCTTTCAAGTTCGCCTCGAGGGTAATATTGTAAATCTTCTTATATAGGGCGGCAGGCTTAGCGGGCACAATGTTGCGCGTCATATCGCTGCAGACGCCATCAAGTTTGACGCCCATATCAACGAGGACTGGCTCCTTGCCATTCCACTTGGTATTATCGGGGACGTGATGACACTCGGCGGCATTCTTGCCCACACACACGATGGTGGCGAACGCTTCGCCATCTCCATGCTTCACCATGAGTAGCTGAATGATGCGCGCCATTTCGCGCTCGGTCATGCCGGGCTTAAACTCTTCCTGCGCCATCGACCAGATCATGTCGTTTAAGAGCTCAGCCTTGCGGAGCTTTTCGATTTCATCGGAAGTCTTCACCGCGCGCTCAGCCAAAATCGCTTTTTCAAAGTCAACAAACTTAACGCCCTTATGATCCTTCTTAAGCCCCTCAAAACGCTTATGCGTCATGGAGAATTCGATGCCGACCTTCTTGCCCTTAAAGGTCACCTTCTTAATGTCTTTGCACTTCAAGTCCGGGCGAACGCGATGGACCATAGGAATATACCTAAAGTCGGTAAAGAAAGTGGAAGGTCCCTTTGCTTCAATTACGAGGCAGCCATTATCGCACTCGATGCCGGTTAAAGCGCGGAGATTAAATTCGTTATAGACGAGAACCGTGTCAAGTTTCGCTTTGGCCATCTCGACCTTCAGGTTGTCGATACGCGAGTTATTCACTTTTTTCATTAGAGTATTCCTTTAATAAACTTGATTGAATGCTGAAGCCGATAATGCGCCCATTCTTTCCAGTCAGTGGTATAGCCATCCACGGAGTGCGCGAGAAAAAGGACTACAACCATAACGAGCACCATGCCCGCCACCAGTTCCACCATCGCCTGGCCTTTTTTGGCCGAGATGATATTAGTAGCCACGACTGCCTCCATGGGATGATCCACCGCCGCCAGTACTGCGACGGCACTCCTGATGATGAAACTTAAGCCAGAAAATCCCCTTATTACGAAAGACCGGATTATCCCAGTGGCGTAACAGGCGGCAGTAGTCGCATTTAACATGATACGTGCCATTTTCCATATATGGCGCGAGATGATAACGAATGTGCGTCAGCCATGCGAGATTTGCGGTGTGCATTTCGGCGCCGGGCGCAGTGTCGGTAGGAATTAAACGCGACATCGTAAAAGTTCTGGGCATCACCAAATTCGCCGCCCGCTCATCACGCAAGATAGCCCCCAACGGCTTGGCGGCACCAATCCAAGTGTCAGACTCTCGGTTACAACGCATAACCGCCGCGCACCCCAAGTAGTCATAGTCGCGCTGCGGCTCGGAAACGACGGGAAAGCCATACTTAATTGAAGCCCACTCGCTTTCATAATTTGGCCCGTAAAGGAACCAGGTCTGAGCTCTACTTTTCACCATATCCTCGTTCACCCCGGGAATCATTTCCTTCAGTTGAAGGAGCGTATAGTAATCAGTAAGGGCACCAGTATAGGCACGTAGGTGGAGACTTAGAAATTCCGAATTCTCGGTATCGTACGCGCCCAGACCCTCAATCGGTGCCCAATCGGAGTAGCTGCGATAACTCTGCAAAATGTCATAGCAATTAAAGTAGAACCAACACCACTCCTCGCCGTTGATCGCATCGTAAAAAAGTTGATTCAAGAGAAGATGACCAGAAGAAAGCCAGAAGTATTCCACATTGTCGCAGGCGGCGGAAATTCCGTTTGCCGCCACAGTGGTGAGTTCGTTCGCGTACTCCGCCCACGCTCCTGGATACGATTCGTCGTACGGATGCCCGAGTGTATAAACTTCATTCACGTCCTGAACATGACTGCGAATAAGTTCGGAAAAATCACTATCGTCGTCCGCACCCTCCTCGCGGGCGACACTTTGCGCCTCACCGTAGGCGCGAACCGGACCCAAAAGACATAGCCGCCGCTGTTCAAGGACAATTTCGTCCGCCTTATCCTGCTCAAAAGTCGGACTTAATTTCGCGTGCTCGACATTAAGTTCGCCAATTTGATTGATGAGTTCGCCCTGACGCTGTGCGGCCAAAACTGCCGCCGCGTCTCCCGCGTTTTCGATAATCATTTTGCCGCGGATCTGAATATAGAGGAAAATATCGAAAACGAGAAAGAGCGCGATAATGACCATCGCGGCAATTAAATACAAGGCAACTTGTCCGCGGCGGCACTTCACCTTAGATAATCCTTGTAATGCGTCTCGCACTCCGCCTCATTTTCCAAGGTCACGTCGGAATCGAGCACTTTAAACTTTAGTTGCACCTCGCTCTTCTCCCCCGGCGTCACTTTAAGATGCTCGTCGTTCCAATACTCAAACTCCATAATTCCACGGGCCTCGGGCCAGTCTGAAGAGTAAAGATAGATAGGCGCGCGCTCGATGGGGTTTTCGCCCCAGATCTGCTCACCGGAGACGGGCAAAAGCGCGATGTGCGCAACTTTTTCACACATGAAGTCATTAAGTCCCACCGCCCGGGCACGCGCCACGCGAGCGGCGGCGTGCCCAAGGAAAATCTTCACGAAGAAGAGATGCGATAGGTAGAATAGCCCAAAGAAGAGAAGTGAAATGAACACTATCCCTAAGAGCGATTCTACCATCGCCTGACCAGACCTGGCACGGCGTAGCCTTGGCGAAGACGGCTTATTCGCCGAGAGACTTAATGGAGTCCTCACTGATCTTATTGACCTCGGCCTTGGCCTTGGAACCTTCTTCGGACGAAAGCGCTTCCGCGGCACCGGCCGCCTTCTTGCCAATGGCGCGCGAAAGATAAGTAAAGACCGCGATGAGCGAGACAGCGATAAGGCAGACAATAATGATGTATTCAACCATCGTCTGCGCCTTGCGAAGTTTCTTGAACATAGTAGTTTTCCTTTCCGAAATTAAACTTTGGCGAGCGCCTGCTTCAAGTCCGCGATGATATCCTTGGGATCCTCGAGGCCAATCGAGAGACGAATCAAGTCCGGCGGAATACCGGCTGCCTTAAGTTGTTCGTCGGTGAGCTGACGATGCGTGTGCGACGCCGGATGGAGAACGCAAGTCCAGGCATCGGCAACGTGAGTAACAATACCGACAAGCTTCAGGGAGTCCATGAACTTAATGGATGCTTCTCTGCCGCCCTTGATGCCAAAGGTCATCACGCCACACGGCGAAGCACCATCAAACTGCTTCTTCAAAAGTTTATTGTACTTGGAGTCCGGGAGGCCAGCAAAATTGACCCAGGCGACCTTCTTCTGAGTCTTGAGCCACTTAGCGACTTTGAGTGCACTTTCCGCATGGCGACGGATACGCACGTGGAGGGACTCGAGTCCGAGATTGAGGAGGAACGCATTGAACGGCGCGGGGATGCAGCCAAAGTCACGCATCAAGTGCGCAGTGCACTTGGTGATGAAAGCGAGCTTGCCAAAATTCTTCGTGTAGGAAAGCCCGTGATAGGAAGCATCAGGCTCGACGAGTCCGGGGAACTTGTCCGCATGCGCTGCCCAATCGAAGTTGCCGGAGTCAACCACACAGCCGCCGACCTGGGAGGAGTGACCATCCATGTACTTCGTGGTCGCGTGAGTAATGATATCGCAGCCGAATTTAAAGGGATTGCAGAGAATGGGGGTGGGGAAAGTATTGTCCACAATCAGGGGAACGCCATTCTTGTGCGCAATCTTGGCGAACTTTTCAATATCAAGGATGCAGCCCGAAGGATTGGAAACGGTCTCGCCAAAAACACACTTGGTATTGGGCTTAAACGCCTTCTGGATTTCCTTTTCGCTGGCATCGGGATTCACAAATGTGCACTCGATGCCGAGCTTCTTGAGTGACACGTTAAGGAGATTAAAAGTGCCGCCGTAAATCTGTGCGGACGCGACCACGTGGTCGCCCGCATTCGCGATGTTCGCAATTGCGAAGAAGCTCGCGGCCTGACCAGACGAGGTGAGGATGGCAGCCACACCACCCTCAAGGGCGGCAATTTTCTTGGCGACGGCGTCATTCGTGGGATTCGCAAGCCGCGTGTAGAAATAGCCCGACGCCTTCAAGTCAAAGAGATCGGCCATGTGTTGGGTAGTATCGTACTTAAACGTGGTGGTCTGATAAATCGGCACCTGACGAGGTTCGCCGCACTGCGGCTGCCAGCCGCCCTGAACGCAGAGAGTATCTTTTGTCATTTTTCTTTATTCCTTATTTAAGATTAATTCTAATTCGGTTAAATTGCGGGTAAGCTTGATTATCTCCCAGCGGCGATGCCAAGCGGGGAGGAATCGCCAGTAGGCGATGAGTTCTTTAATGCGGCCAAGGACTGGCTGGTCGCCCGAAAGTTCCTCTTTACTTATTTCTATATAATCACGTACTAGCTCATTTATCTTTTCATTCTCACCCAGAGAAGTGATAAATGGCCTGCCAATCATTTGCCCACCGGGACCATTCAAAATAACTGGCACTTTTGCCGCCAAGAGCACCTCGCGGAATGCCACCATGTTGGGCTCGCCGTTGTACATCTGGCGGGCGGTACGCGGATGGACAGTCAGGAAACGGAGCGGGTAGCGATTTATGATGGGCATCAGCTTCAAAAGCTCGTCTGATCTTTCAACTCCCAGGCGGCACTTGATGGAAAAATTGCCGTCACCCATCACTTCACTACCAACTTGAATCATCGCCTCGAGGACATCAGGCGTTCTGAGAAGTCCCGAACCGCGGCCCTTACTGCGAACCATCGGGAATGGACAACCGCAATTGAGGTCGGCCGTTTTAAAGCCCGCACTTTTAATGCGCTCTAAGGAGTAGCGAAGTGCCGCCGGATCCTTACCTATGAATTGAGGGGTAATGGGTAGGGACTGGGACTTTAGTCCCAGATTCGGGGACTGAAGTCCCCGTCCCTGAAGCTCGCGGTCCTTCAACGGATCGTAGCCTGTAGTCGCGGTGATAAAGGGAGTAATTGCCTCGGTGAAACCATAGGCAGCAATCTGCTCCGCGAAACATTCGCGGAACGCGGGGATGGTGACGCCACGCAAAGGCGCCAAAATCTTAATAGTCGAATTGACTGCCACCGATTGTCTCTCTTAAAATTGAATCACCAGGAACTGCATTGGGCGAATGCGCCTCGACCGTGGAGAGAAGTTCCACCATGAAATTAAGCCGCACATCTTTGGGGTGCTTTAATTTCAAGAGCTCCAAAGGACCAAGGACATAAGGCTTTAGCACCGAAAGTTCGTAAGGGAGGGAGGAATCGAACTCCACATCGGCATTCGCGCGATAGGGCTCAATCCATTTCTCTTCACCCGCGCGCACCTTGGGCCAAATCTGGAATGTCGCCTCGGCGGACGTCTTGCGAAAATTGTGGTCACGGACGACTCGACGGAAAAATCGCGTCATCGCCGGGTCGTCAGTTTTGGGCTCAATGAAGATGCGATATTTGATGTCGTCTGCAATACTCTGAGTTAAGACTGGATTGAGGGCATGAATGCCCTCAAGGACAATGATTCCTTTACAGGAAATATCCTCATCAAGATCCGCTGGCTGCTTGGTGACGAAATCGAAAACATGACGCTTAATGGTCTCGCCCGCGATGAGTCGATTAATGTCGGAAGCGAGACGCTCCGCGTCGACACAATCAACATGCTCGTAATCTTCGGTGCCGTCAGGATTCAAGGGATAGTGTCCGTGGCCCTTAAAATAATCATCCGTCGACATGTGCAAGCACTCAATTCCGTTCACGCGAAGCTGCGTGCACAGCCTTTTGGCGGTAGTCGTTTTGCCGGCCGAGGAGCAGCCGCAAAGGAGAACTAGGCGAATGGAGCGGGCGGCAATATCGTCCGCTATTTTGGCAAGATCCTTGCACTGGCGGGCTTCGCAAACGCGGATATATTCGTCGAAATTCATTTTACATTACTCCCATGCCAGCCGAGCTTTTTGGCCATGACATCATAAGGGTCGTAGCCTGCAAGTTCAATTAAAAGCGCATTCTGTCCACTGCGAACGACTTCCACCGATTCGCCGCCTGCAATTTCGTACGCCAGCTCACCATCCGCATAGACCTTGATAGTGTCCGCCCTTCCATTCGCGCGCTCCACACTCGTAAAAGCGAGGCGCACCTGATCAGACAAGACGACGGGGCGAACGCCCAAGGTATGCGGATTCATGGGGGTTACGACCACCACCCCCGAGCCTGGCATCACCACCGGGCCACCAGCCGAAAGCGAGTACGCAGTCGATCCTGTGGGCGTCGCGACGATGAGGCCATCGCACATGTAGCGCGTCATCACCTTGCCATTTACCGATACATCAAGTACGGCGGCGTGGCCAGACATTTCACGCGCGAGGACCACATCGTTAAGGGCCGTAATCATGGGACCCATCACGCCCACTTTGCTGAGCGAAAGAACCGCGCGCTGAGCGACGGTGAAATTGCCCGAAGCAAGTGATTCAATTGCAGATTCAAAGTCTTTTTCTTCGACACGCGCGAGATAGCCCAAGCCGCCCATATTGAGCCCCAAAACCGGCACGCCAGGGAACTCATGTACGGCCCGCATAATGGTGCCATCACCGCCAATCGCGACAATCGCGTCCGCATCGTAGCCCATACATTCCTTAAGACCTAACGACGCAGCTTTGGCGGCAAGAATTATGTGCTTGTCGCGGGCCGAGGGCTTGTCGGAATTGACTGCAAAATGAATCTTCTTGATCTTCATCGGGTCATCGCCTTTTCCGGACAGGTGAATGGGTCCTTGTGCTTAGTGCAATTGATGCAGCCGGTGTAGAGCTTATGCATCACCTGGGTTTTCGGGATTTCCTTAAAGCCCAAGGAGGCAAAGAATTCGGGCGTGAAAGTAAGGGTCAAAAGTTCCTTGGGCTCGATGGGCTTCACCCGGGCGGCAACCGCCTCCACCAAAGTGCCGCCGATGCCCTGGCGGCGGAGAGCAGAAAGGACAGCCAAGGACTGAATTTCCACCATCGCCTTCTTGGCATCGCCAAGTTCTGGGTGAATAGTATAAGATACACAGCCAACAACTGCTCCATCAATTTCGGCGACAAAAAAGCGATCAATATTGGCAATGATATTCGCTAGCGATCGCGGCACCAGCAAGTCCGCGTGGGCCTGAATAAGGACGAAGATTGCTTCGGCGTCAGCCAGGGACGCGGGACGAATTAACGGCGCCATGTTGATTTCCAATCCCATGATTGTTTGGTGGTAGACTGCCTGGGCGTGTACCCGCGCATTCCATATCCGCCGCCGTATTCCGCAGGAGCCATGGCAACACGGCGGTGCACGAGGAGGTATTCGGGGATTTCCTTCACAAACTCGCTTTGCCCAACCGGGAACATGCCGCCATCGGCCAGTTTGCGAATGGTGGGCGAAAAGAGATAAAGACTATCCTTCGCGCGGGTGACCGCCACATAAAAGAGACGACGCTCCTCATCCATGCGCCCTTCTTCCTGCGCCTTTTGACTCGGGAACATGCCTTCGGAAAGCCAGGGAATAAAGACGACCGGCCACTCCATGCCCTTGGCCTGATGAACGGTGGAGAGGGTGACACGGTCGATGGAGGGGTCGTTCTTGCGCACGTCGAGATTGGTGAGTAAGGCCACATCGGCCAAAAAGCCCTCAAGGCCATTTTCCGCGGCGGCAATCTGTGCGCCCAATTCCTTTACATCGTCAAGACGATCTTCCGCGTCCTGCTCTTCCCATTCCTTGCGAAGGTGATCCTCGTAAAAGAGGTCACAGAAATCTTCAATGACGCGGCCGATTTCCTCATGCTCGATGTGATCCTGCGCGCACTCGAAGGCTTTCGCAAGTGGTGGCCAATCAGCTGCCGCCTTCGCGGGAAGAAGCTGCGCAAGTGCCGCCCGGTCAGAAGAATTCTTGCCATCGAAAACACGCCCGAGTTTATCCCAGAACTTGACCGCGCCCTTCTCGCCCACACCCGGCAAGAGGCACACGAGACGCTGGAAAGAAAGTTCGTCGCGAGGATTCACGAGAAGCCGCAAGTAGGCCAACACATCCTTCGTATGAATCTGCTCAAAGACGCCCACACCACTCGTGATGCGGAACGGAACTTTCATTCTCGCGAGCATCATCTGAACATCAATCGACTGGAAGTGACTACGATACAAAACTGCCATGTCGCTAAAGCGATGACCCATCGAGTGATGCTCGTTTATGAGGCGGAAAATCTCATTCGCCGAGGCGCGTCCATCGTAAGTGATGAAATGGTAGGGTTTATCTAGTCCCGCGCCGCGATACGCACGAAGCTGCTTATCAAAGCCCGGCGTCTTTTCGTCCGCCATCACCACATTCGCCACGTCCAGAATTTGCGGCACGCTGCGATAATTGCGCTCAAGTTTTACAATCTTACAGCCCGGCCAGCGATCGGGGAAGTGCATGATGTTCTCAATCTGCGCACCGCGCCAAGTATAAATGCACTGAAAGTCATCGCCAACCGCCATCAAGTTCTTCCACTTAGCGGCAAGAATGTCGGTAAACTCCGCCTGAAGCCCATTCGTGTCCTGATATTCGTCGACCAGGACATACTGGAAATGTTCCTGCAAAAGTTCGCGAATTTGCGGCTGAGTCTTAAGGAGCTTAAGGCCATTTAAAAGGAGGTCGTCAAAGTCCATCGACCCCAATTCCTGCTTGCGGGCAAGATACAGGTTCGCGATTTCGACAATCTTGGGAACATCCACGCCGGCAGTTTTCGTCTGATACCTAGAGGCAATCTGCTCAATTGTCTTGCCTTCATTTGCCGCCTCGCTGATCATCTTGGCGATAAGGTCCTTTTTGGGAAAATCCTTCGCGTCCTTCACATTCGCCTTGATGATATCGCCAATAAGTTTTTTCTGATCTTCCTCGTCCAGAATCTGGAAGCCGGGCTCGTAGCCAAGGGTGCGACCATAGCGACGAAGGAGCCTTGCGCAAATGGAGTGGAAAGTGCCCGACCAAATTGCCGCCGCCGCGTCTCCGCAGACTTTCTGGGCGCGCTCGAGCATCTCGCGGGCCGCCCGATTAGTGAACGTCAAAAGAAGAATGCGCGAAGGATCAACGCCCTTTTCAATAAGGAAGGCAACGCGATGGACGAGTGTGCGCGTTTTACCCGTACCAGCGGCAGCGAGGACGAGAATGGGGCCATCACCAGCAGTAGCGGCGGTAAACTGTTCGGGATTTAAGAGCTTAGAAAAATCAGTCATGCTTTTTAGTATACCAGGCAAGGAGAATCGTAACTAGTGCAGATACGGCAAGCATCATTTCGCCGCCCTCTTCCACGATTGTCATCAATGACTGCATGGGCGTGACCACATCGGCATGCTTTTCAAGTCCGTAGCCATGATTAAGCCACGCGGGGAGACGATCGGAAATCTGCACCACCACTCCGCTCGCGCCAAAAGTGCCAAATGCCCAGGCAGAAGGATCGAGCGTGAAGACGCCTTTAATCCAGGTGGGGAGGAGATAAATAAAGCCGCCCGCGAACGAGCCAAAGAAGAGAGTAAAATAAGCGACAATAAAGGCCTTCATGCCCAATGGTACGCCGCCATTGGTAAGTACGCGCATTTTAAAGGGCGTGCCCGTCAAGGGCGCACCGCTCGGCTTGAAAAGTCCGGGAGCCATTGACCCTTCGGCAGTAACAAAGTCCGGATAAAGGTAATGGAGCACGACGAGATGAAGGTCGAGTTCCTTCGCAATTGCAAAGAAGGCTACGAGGGTAACCAAAACCTGCAACGTGCGCTGGCGGCACTTTGATCCGGTGAAGGGATTAAAGCACCAAACGAAGGGAATAATAAGCGCGAAAATCGGCAACGTCGCAAGCTCAAAAGGCGAATATCCGCCTTGGTCAAAAAAGTCAATTGCAACATTGGGGGACATCACCGCCCAGGTGACGAGGAGCGCACCAAGGAGGAGAAACCATACGACGGGGCCGGTTAGCCAAAGACATTTTTTCATAAGTTAAAGTATATTATATCATATTTTGAGAAAAAAATCAACTGACAATTCCATGTCCGGGCGACATATTTTCGCCGAGCAAGGCAAGTTTGGGGTCGGAGGCTTCAAAGCCCTGTACCCATCCATTTTCGAAACCAAAGTCTGCCGCCGCCTCGGCAACCTCGTTATATTCGTCCTCAGTGACCGCACGATTAAAGGGCGGCGTTTCCAAGGCTTTGTAGGCTGGAGTATACTGCGCCATCACCGAAACCGGCACTTCAGGCGAAAGCTCGGTCGCAATCCAAGCAAGGTTCTCAATCGCCTCTTCATGATGCCCGGGGAGGACCAAAATCCTCACTATAACTGGAAAGCGGGTATTCCTGCCCGCGCTCTCCCAAGCCCACTTAACTGCCGCCCGCGCGCACTCCACGTAATTTGCCGCTTGCGAGGCCATCTTTGCAGTTTCGTTACTCGCGTAGCGCAAATCAAAGAGTGCGGTGTCGCAAAGGTCCTTATACTCCTCTAGCGTCTCTACGCGCTCGTAGCCCGAGGAATTCCACACGACTGGCAAGTTAATTCCCTCCTGACGGAGCGGAAAAAGTGCCGCCCGAATATAAGGTAAGTACGGTGTGGGCGAGACGAGATTCCAGTTTTCGCACTTGTCCTTCACTGCGAGTTCACGAAAGATCTCAGTAAGTTCGGGAATCGTCTTATCGACTCCCTCGCCCTTCCAACTCCATGGCGAGTTTTGGCAATAAAGGCACCTCATCGTGCAGCGCGAGAAAAAGACACACCCGGAGCCATGCTCACCAATGAGGGGCGGCTCTTCGCCAAAGTGCGGACCATAACGAAATACCCGTGGCTTATCCAGGGCACCGCAGTAGCCAGGAGTTAAACTGCCGCCAAAGCGATCAGCCTGACATTTTCTCGGACAAAGCTCGCAGAGATTAGTGGACATGATATTTTATTCCCTTAACCTCGCTCGGATGATCACTTGTTCCATTGATCGGCAAAAAGGTACCAATCCACTTCCAACCATTGGGATGGGGAAGACGCATAACAATTGTATTCTCGCCCTTGCGCAAATGAATCTTGGTCGGCTCGCGATACCAATAGTCCTCATCCACAAGCGGCTGTTCCTTGGGATTGCCACCCACGCCCGGATGCGTCCACTTGGGTGGCGGAATCTCCTTGCCGTTTATTTCGATTGTCGCACCATGCTTGTTCCACTCGCCCAGCTTGGGCGTGGGCGCATCGCGACTCCGTCCATCCGAACGCGAAAAGCCGGTCATGCCAATCCAGGCACCAATGTCCTGTTCGCGGTCCGAAATAATCGTCGTTTTTAAAGTGGCATGTCCCGTGCCGCGAGTGGTGAAGGCGGCGGCGGGGAACCAGAAGTGACGCGGATAAATGGTCGCGCCCACGGCGAGTTGCGGCTCTTCGTGTTCGATGCTGAGCGTCCAACGCATCTCCGTTTGGGCGACATACGGGAAAGGAACATCAACGTTCTTCAAGACCTTGTCGCGCTGGGCAATCGTGCGACGCTCAAGGTCGGCAGCAATTTGAAAACGCGGATCCTCGGGCGGCGGCAAACGCGCATAGAGCGTGGGCTCATCCTTTTCGCGTCCCCGCCAGAAGCTGTCCGAAAGGAGTACAATCGCGGGGAAGACCGCATTCATACGAATTACATCCCAGTCGTTATCCTGGATGGCGTCATCGTGCCACACCCCGATAATCGCGCCGAGCTTTTCGCTCTCCGCGCCCCAACGGCAGGGCTGCTGATATGCGCCCACCGAGAGAAGTTCTTCGGGGTCGACATGGTTAATGTAGAAACTATTTTGCGAATCAATGTATCCGCAATTGTCTCCGCGCGGATCATTCGCACCCATCCACAGCTGCTTAATTGTCTGACCGGGGAGTTTAAGCCCAGGCGACCAACCCATCAACTGCCGCCCGTTACCCGTCACTTTTGATGCCCAGTAATCGAGATGACTCTGCGGCACTTTTTCTCCCGGCTCGCGCGCTTCGTCCGTGCCCAAATGAATAATCGGCATCATTTCCTTATCCGCCAAAGCGCAAAGTTCATCGATGAGCTCGCCCAGGATTACTTTTGCCTTGTCGCTAGCTAAACTGGGAATATTTAGTCCCTTACGAAAAGCGAGCGTGTGTCCGGGCATATCAAGTTCGGGAATGACAGTGATGCCACGCTTTTTTGCGTATGCGACCACTTCCTTAAATTCCGCCTGGGTGTAGAACTTGCCCACGTCGCGGGTAAATGCCTTATTTGCTTGAAGTTCGGGATATTTCTTTGACTCAAGTCTCCAGCCGTAATTATCCACGATGTGCCAATGGAAGATATTGTACTTGTAGCGAGCTAGTTGATCGATAACGAGCTTGATAGACGAGATCGTCTGATAGTTGCGTCCGCAATCAAGGAGGAGCCCGCGATACTTGAACCTCGGCCAGTCTTCAATTACGCAATCAGGAATCTGAGCTCCTTCGGAAAGACGCTTCAACTGTCCAAAAGTGACTTTCGCGTAAAGTTGATTGCCTTCAAATTTGGGCTTATTGTTCTGGATGGTGAGGCGGTACCAACCAGGTAGGGCGGCGACTCCGTCACCGCCGGCGGTCGCGGAGCGACACGCCCTACCATTGCCACGGGTCACGATTTGCGGGCGAGGCAAAAGCTCGTCGAGCGCGTCAGCGTAGGCCTGCGCGCAAAAACCAAGTAGAACTAAAAATAAGACCTTAAACTTCATTTCTCAAAAACTTGGGGTTGTTGCCCGCAATGACGAGGGCGACTTCGCCCTTCACCTTCGCATCCTTGTACTCTTTTACGAGATCGCTTAAGTAACCGCGGCTGACGCGTTCGTGCATTTTCGTAAGCTCAATGCAAACTGCCGCCTCGCGATCCCCCAGCACCTCGAGTGCCGCCTCCAAGGTCGGGCCAATGCGAAATGGCGACTCGTAGCAAATTAAGGTATGCTCTTTATCCTTATCTTCCGCGAACCAATTGCGCAGTGCCCCGGGGCCACGCGGCGGAAAGCCGCGAAAAGTAAAGGAGCTCGTGGACAAGCCCGACATCAATAATGCGACATTGACCGCGCTCGCGCCGGGGATAACATCGTAGGCGACTTGCCTTTGCGCACAAGTGCGAATGAGCCGATAGCCAGGATCGGAAATGCCCGGGTAACCTCCGTCCGAACAAAGAACGACCTCCTTGCCTGCTTCGAGCGCGCGAAGAATCGTCTCCGTGATGCGTTCCTCGTTGCCCTGTCGATACGAAATCATCTCGGGACGCGGAATCTCGAAGTGCGTCAATAACGCCCAGGTGCGACGAGTGTCTTCGCACGCGATAAGATTCGCGGCGCGGAAGGCATCAAGGGCGCGAGGACTCAAATCAGAGAGGTTGCCAATCGGGGTTGCGACTACATGTAACATAAGAG
>R14__coassemble_1126_pt1 | contig 14331 bp, 14 predicted proteins | sample R14__metabat2_high_PE_004 | metagenome-assembled genome bin R14 | reverse complement strand
TCGCCAATCGCGCCGGGCTCTTTCGTACGATCGAGGACGGTGATCACCTTGACGGTGGTAGGAATGGCCTTGACGAAATCCTTCATCGAGAAAGGACGATAGAGGTGCACCTTCAAGAGGCCGACCTTCTTGCCTTCCTTGACGAGCGCATCGACGGTCTCATGGAGCGTATCGCAGCCCGAGCCCATCGCCACGGCGACGTATTCCGCATCCGGAGCGCCGACGTAGTCGTAGAGGTGATACGCGCGGCCGGTCAAGCTGGCGAGCTTGTCCATGTACTTCTGGACGATCGCGGGGGTCGCATCGTAATACTTCTGGCAGCTCTCGCGGCCCTGGAAGTTGATATCGGGGTTCTGCGCGGTACCACGCATCGTAGGATGTTCAGGATCGAGCGCGCGCTTACGGAAAGCGGTCACGAAATCGTCGTTAATCATCTCGCGGATGACGGTCTCGGGGATTTCCTCGATCTTCTGGACTTCGTGCGAAGTGCGGAAGCCGTCGAAGAAGTGCATGAACGGAACCTTCGCTTCGAGGGTCGACGCATGGGCAACGAGCGCCATATCGTGGACTTCCTGAACGCTGTTCGAGCAGAGCATCGCGAAACCGGTCTGACGGCACGCCATGACGTCGCCCTGGTCACCGAAAATGCAGAGGCCCTGGCACGCGAGCGAACGCGCGGAGACATGGAACACGGTCGGGACGAGTTCGCCCGCGATCTTGTACATGTTGGGGATCATGAGGAGGAGGCCCTGCGACGCAGTAAAGGTCGTAGTAAGCGAGCCGGTCGTGAGCGAGCCGTGAACGGCACCCGCAGCACCACCTTCGGATTCCATCTCGACGATCGAGGGAATCGAGCCCCAGATATTCTGCTTGCGCTGGGCGGCAAGCTCATCGCACGTCTCGGCCATCGGCGAGGACGGCGTGATCGGATAGATTGCGGCTACTTCAGAGCACGCAAACGCGATCTTGGCAGCGGCGGTATTGCCGTCAACCATTATCTTTTTAGCCATGTCTAATTTCCTTTGGTTGTTGGTTAATTAAAAGGTAAGTAATATTATACTCTTTTTTTGAGTAAGAGTCAAGTCTTTTTTTCATCCGATTTCGAGGGACGGAGTGGCGTCAACCCGCATTGCCGCATCGCCCATAATGTTCTTTCGGTAGTACGCAAGGCCCGCAATCATGGCGCCATTGTCGCCGCAATATTTCGGCTTGGCCATCAATAAGGGAATGTTGTTTTTTGCGCAAACTTCGGCCAAAACCGCACGTAACCGCGAATTAAGTGACACTCCGCCGCCCACAATCATGGCCTGATAATTGTGATGCCTAAGGGCATTTTGGGTGCGATCAGCAACCGACTGCACAATCGCTTCCTGATAAGAAGTTACGACTTGCGGGATGTCCAAATCGTGATGTTGCTGAACATAACGAAGGAGCGCAGTTTTGAGTCCCGAGAAGCTAACGCACAGGTCTGCGGGGAGGCCTGCGAGGGCGGTCACGCCTTCGCGCGGTTTGCCCTGCGGGAACGCGATTAGCGGAGCGCTTTTCAAGAATTGAGAATTCGGAATCTGCAATTCATGTTCTGCAATGTATTCCTTCGCCATCTTGTCGAGCTTGGGGCCGCCGGGGTAACCAAGGCCCAGGAGCTTGGACGCCTTGTCGAATGCTTCGCCGGCGGCATCATCGAGCGTGCGACCAATGGTGTGATATTCGCCGTACCTGGGGATGTCAATCCAGTTGGTGTGTCCTCCCGAAATCGCGAGACCCAAATAGCGCGCATTCAAATCGGGAGGTAGGGGGCAATCCCCGAGCGCCCCGCTGTCATACAGGAATGGCGTATGCAAGTGGGCTTCGATATGGTTGATGGCGATGAGGGGGACGCCCAAGGACATCGCAAGGCCCTTGGCGGCGTTGAGGCCAACGAGCAAGGCGGGGGAAAGCCCGGGGCCGTAAGTTACTGCCACCGCATCGACATGTAAGGGTTGCGGACACTCCTGTCCGCAACTAAGCGCAGCGCTGATTACTTCCTTAATCTTCTCCACATGCGCACGCGATGCGAGCTCCGGCACTACGCCGCCATAAGGCTGGTGGAGAGGGATTTGGGTGTGGACGATGTTCGTTAAAACCTCGTGACCGTCCTTCACGACTGCCGCCGCAGTCTCGTCACACGACGTTTCTATGCCTAAAATGTTCATTGCTAATTCCTAATCCCTAATTACCAGAATTTGTACCAGGGATTCTTCTTGGGCTCGACGCCGCCCGACTGTTCGTAAAGTTCGCGCACGCGCTTGGTGCCGGCAGTTTCCGGATCGCCCACTGCTTCGCGTCGATCGAACTCGATACCATTGGGAACCGACCAAAATTCGCTGCGCACAAAATTGTCCGAGTCAAAGCGATGGAGAACAACGACAGTGCCATCAGGCAAAAGCGAAATGGTGGGGCGCGTCGTCTTCATCATGAGACCGATATCAAACGTTTCCCAAATGCGATCGGAAGTGCCCATGTCCTGCGCCTGCAAAAAGATGTGGTCCTTACCCTTGCGCGACCAGGAGACAAGCTTAAATTCGCGCTTGAGTCCGGGGTGATTGGAGAAAATCTGGGTGGCGGTCGCAATGAGCATTCCAGGGACAATATCAAAGGCGCGCATCTGCCCTTCGTAGCGCGTGCCATTGTGAATGAGGACCGGGCGAGCGATGTAGCGACCGACGTGACGAAGTCCATAATGATCGCCCAAGTACGCTTCGAGCTTCAGGCCTTCATTGGGCTCGAGATAGAAATCGGCCACAAAGGGACGCTCGGCATACGGTTCCAAGAATGAGTGGTCGTAGGAGCGCATCACTTCGATGATGAGACGATCTTTTTCCTTGCCCTTCACTTCCACGCGCTCAGTGGAGACATTGAGGACATCGACGACACAGCGAATACGCTCGCCCGCCACGAACTCCTCGTTCGAGAGCTTGAGGCCAATATTGATTTCGCTCGTGGCAGCAACTGCCGCCGTTGCCAACAGCATAAGGGCAGCGGACATTCCTGTCCGCGCGATTCGTCTCCAAGTAATCATATCTCTATCTCCATTCCATCGTATGCGGGCCTCACATTAAGACCCGTTGATGCCCACTTCTTCGTCCACTCCTCGTGGCTGATGTCGTGGCACATGTGAATAATGTAGCCTTGCTCAGGGTTTATGAGCTCAAAATACTTTTTTGCCGCCTCGAAATTGAGGTGTGTAGGGTGAAAACGTTCGCGCAGGCAATTAAGGATGAGCACTCTCACGCCCTGCAGCTTTTCAATTGTCCCGGGCGGCAGTTCGTGGCAATCGCTAATATAAGCAATTCTCCCCCTCTCCACCTCTACATGGCTCATCAAATAACCGCAACACGGGAAACCGTGCTCCACTTTCAATGCCTCGATCGACAAATTCCCAATTCTAAATTCCGAAGAGTTATCCACGAAATTAATCATGGGGCGAAAGAGGCCTTGGGTATTCGCCTTGTCGGTGATATACGGGAAAATGCGATGCATCTGCTCGATTGTCTCGGGGAGTGCATAGCAACGCATCGGGGCGCCGCCATTAATGGTGTTAAACCGGCGAACATCGTCAAACCCCGCCACATGATCCATGTGCGCATGAGTAAGACAAATGGCGTCCACCTTTTTGACGCCGTAGCAAAGTGCCGCCTCACGCATCTCGGGCGGCGTATCGATGAGAAAATTGGCACTGCCCGTTTGCACATAAACGCCGCAGCGGCGGCGTTTATCGTGTGGGTCGGTAGAGGTACAAACGGGGCAATCGCAACCGATTTGCGGAACCCCTACCGACGTTCCAGTGCCTAGAAATAAGAGCTTCAATTACTTGAAGAACTCCTCAATTTCCTCGAGCGTCTTGCCCTTCGTCTCCGGCATGAAGAACGTGGCGGTAATGAAGTAGATGACGGTGAAGATGGCGAGAGTGAAGAACACCCAGGCATAGCCAACCGAGTTCACCCACGGATAGAAGACGGAGGCAATCGTGGTAGAGACGCCCTGATTGATGAGAAGCGCAATCGCCATGCCGTTCGCACGAATGCGGGCGGGCATAAGCTCGGACAAGGCGAGCCACACGCACACGCCAGGACCCGAAGCGAAGAAGCCGATAAAGACCATGAACGAAATGGCCGTAGCCCAGCCCGTCGCCTGCGAAGCCGCGCAAATGCCGTGCTCGATGACGAAGAAACTACCGCCCACACCGCAGAGACCCACGATGATGCCGAGGGTTCCCATCTTAAGGAGAAACTTGCGGCCCTTCATATCGACGAGCGAAACGGCGACGATTGTCATCACGAGGTTCACAATCTTGATGGCGGTATCCGCGTAGTTCGCGACAATGCCGGGAAGTCCGGACTTGTTGAAGATATCGACCGAGTAGTTGAGGACCCAGTTAATACCCGTAGCCTGCGTACAGGCGAGCACGACGACCGCGAGACAGAAAGGATAAATGTACTTCTTCTGGAAGAGCGAATCCTTGGGCCCATTCTCGGCCTCGACCTTGATCTCTACCTTGCCGCTCTTCTTATCTTCCTGCTTCTTAAGCCAGGTGGGAGACTCGCGAAGACCAAAGATGCCTGCAAGGAAGATGACGCCCGGAATCGCGGAAAGCCAAAAGACCGTCTTCCACGCCGCGACCTTGGTGGCGGCATCAATCGTGGCAGCATCTGCCGCGCCAAAGAACTTGGTGACCCCCACGCCAACGAGGGCCATGAAGACAAGGCCAATCGTCAGGAAGAGCTGGAAAAGGCCCGTGCCCTTGCCGCGAGACTCCGGCGGCAGACATTCGGCCAAGTACATCGGGATAACGACGCCCAAGAGGCCGGCCGACGCACCCTGCACAAAGCGGCCTGCAACCATCACCGGATAGTTACCGTTCGAGAAAACAATCATCGGGATGGAGGAAAGGAACACGATGGATCCAATCAAAATGGCTTTCTTGCGTCCGAGCCACTCCGCGAACACGCCCGCGGGCATCGAACCAATGACCGAACCGAACAAAACCGCGCCCACCACCGTGGAGAGCTTGGCTTCGGTAAAGTAATTGAGCGCCTTAATGTACGGGAGCGCGGACGCGATAGCGCCGACGTCGATACCGTAGAGGAGGCCGCCGAGGCCCGCCATGCTCATCAAATAGATGGTATACTTTTTAGTCATTTACTTTACCTCCTGGTTACTTTTTCTTATTAAGTGATTTCAAATCGCTCATGCCGCCGCCCTTGGTGGGAGCCTGGATAACGGAGTCGATAACCTCGACCTGCTCGGCGTCAATCCAGAACTTAATCTTGGAACCTTTGACTGACTGATCCTCGGGCTTGGATTCGTCGCGCACTTCCGCAATCTGCTCAAGGTCCGGGCTCGAATAGAGAACGACCATGCCACCGTCTTTATAGTAGCTCGCCTTGTAGCCATAGGCACGGCGCGCTTCGTTAGTTATGGCCACATTACCGATAGCGACAATACGACGAATATCGTTTGTGTCCGCCATAAAGACATACGCCTTATCGGCCCACATTTGGAAGCTCTCATCATCCACATGAACCGTACCATCAAAGAGCGCAACACCCTCCTTGCGATCGTAGAAGGTATTCCTGGAGGTCACCTTGGCCGGGCGGCCGGTCTTGGGCTGGGGATTCGGGTTGCCGCGGAGTTCGTGATGCTCAACGACATTCGTGACAACGACCACCTCGCTCACGTTGACGACATCGCGCACGACCTCGACCACATTAGTGACGGTCACTTCCTTAACGACAACGGCATTGTTGGTCACGACCTCGTGAACGACCTCTTTCTCCACCTCTACATCTCTACCTGGCTCAACAACTTCTTGTGAGGATGCCTGGGCATCCTCATCCGCCGTCTCTTCAAAGAGCCGTTCAGCTTCTTCCATGTTTTCGGCCGAGAATCCGAGTTCCAAAATGGACGGACCCGCCGCCCAAATGCTCGTGGTCAGAATAGTAACTAAACTAAAAAGTAGACTTTTCATATTCATATTTATATATTATATCATATCTTGCGAAGAATTGCAAGCGGAAAATAACTCCTTCGCATTCGAATAATACCAGGTATCGAGCGTATACCACTTGCCGCCGAGCTTCACTTTTGCGATGCCCTTCTTTCCCCAGTCCTTCGTATCCACTTCCTCAGCCTTGCCTTCGGGGATCGACTTACCGGTCAAAGACCACACCTTCCAGACGAGATAAAGTGCCGCCACCCACGCGAGAATCATAAACTCCTTCTGACGCCGAATCGCGTTATTTGCGACTTTTTCCGCCTGTTCAAGCGTTTGCGGCTCAGACTTCTCAATCGTCTTATAAAGTTCCGCTGCCGTCATTTTCGGATAGGCAACAAATCCATCGTACGCGAACCATCCGCCCAGGCAGGCGAACAGCGCCGCTACGCCCAAATAGCGAACAACGAACTCCTTATTCAAGATAAGTTTTTTCATGCGGTATCTCCATTCTTTGATTCAAGAGCGCCTTTAAAGTGCCGCCCGACATCTTCAAGGTGCCCGCGAGGCGATTGATGATAACTTCGGGTTTCACCCCGGCGGCTCGATATGACGAGATGCGGGTGTCTCCATGACGCTTCGCAAGCCGCTTGCCATCGGGGCCGACCACCAATGGCACATGCAGATATTCTGGTCGCGGCAGCCCCAAGGCATCCTGCAAAAGATTCTGGCAGGGAGTTGCGGGAACAAGGTCGTCGCCGCGCACAACTTCGGTGACCCCCATGTCCGCATCATCCACGACTACTGCAAGCGTGTATCCTGCGCCCCAGCGATCGCGGCAAATCGGGAAGTCGCCCAAAGGAAAATCTTTCGGTGCTTTAAACCTCCAACAAGGCGTTCTCCACCTCTCCACCTCTACATGGCTATTCATTACCTTATATGCTTCTTCCCAAGAAGCATACTTTCCGCGACAAGTGCCGGGATAATAAAGCTGCTCGCCTTCGTGCGGAGCAGATTGTGCCGCCTCAACATCCTTACGCGAACACACGCACGGATATACGAGGTCTTTCGCAATGAGTTTCTCCAGGGCGGCCTTGTACTTATCAAGACGCTTCGACTGCCAATACTCCTCGTCCCAATCGAAACCCAGCCACTTCAAATCTTCAATGGCCTCTTTGTCTGCGCCGGGCTTGTCCTTTGGGTGATCCAAGTCTTCAATACGAAGAATGAGTTTGCCGCCCGCTTGACGCGCCCGGAGCCATGCAATCATAAAAGTGCGTACATTGCCCAAATGCAGTGCGCCCGTGGGGCTAGGTGCAAGACGGCCTACATATGGCGTTTGTAAAACTTGAGCCATTCGTTCACGAAGAGTTTGAGTCTATCCACACTACCAAATGCAATAGCGGTCGCTTTCTTCATATCCTTCGTCTCCACAAGCGCCTTCAAATAATCCGCTTTCAAGGTTGCAAAAGGTTTAAACCGCACTTCGTCCGCCCCGTGCTCAAGAAAGTAGGCAATCGACTTGGCCAAGAGGTAATTCTGTTCAGCATTCGGCTTAGCGTAGAACATTTCGTAATCCATTCCAAAGACGGTCGGCAAATACATGGCCGCCAACTCCAACTCCTCTACAGTTCCGTTTGCCGCCACCAAAGGGACGCGGACACTCTCTTCAAAATATTCCGCATACCCCTCGTTAATCCACGGGCTCGTCTGAATCATGCTCGCGGTGTACGCGAGGTACTGATGAAATGCCTCGTGGCGCAAAGTCTTAAGGAGTTTACCTTCGTCACCCTCAGGTAAGTAAGCAACGATCTCGCGGCGCTGCGGACTCCAATAGGCGGCAGTCCAGGCCATTTCCTCGCCAGCGGTTTCGAGATATTCGTCTTTATTCTTATAAATACGGATTACGGCCAAAGTATTCGTGCCCTCCAAGGGGCCAGGCATTACTCTTTTATATTCCGCGCGCGCCTTCGTTAATTCATTTGTGAGCGTAGTTACGAACTCGCGCGAAGCGGCAATGTCATCAACGACCACAAAGTCCCCACCATCGGTAAAGTGCCAATCTTTATACGCTTCAACAGTATGATGGACATCGCGCTTGAGAAGTGCGCGCTCGTCACGGTCCGCTCGGGGATCGGACCCTACCTCAGTTCGCCGTTCGGCATTCACAGGGACGCGGACACTCTTGTCCGCGAACCAAGCTTCTTCGAAGCTTGCCCTATCTCCCCCTTCCCACGTGACCAGATACCAACACTTTTCCTTTTCAGGACGATAGGCGCAGACCACCGCCTCGCTATTGGTGCCGCCATAGTACCTAACCTCGTCGTACTTCCTTGGCAGCTGATGCGGCTCTTCAAACTTTTCGTCAATCTCAATTGGGGACAAGGCCTCAATGGCAGCAAAAATCTTATCCGGGCGCTTCAGGTTCATGGGCGTCAAGCCCGACTCATAATCGCCCCTTGTCTTTACCTCGTCCTTAAAAGGTGGCAGTTCATATTCGAGTTTCGCCCAGGTGAGCACCCTATCGTCATCATCGTACCAGCGACCAATCACTGCGCGCGAAGTCCAAAGATCCAAGACATTGTACCGATCTTCCAGATAGTACTTAGCCCCCTCATGACATAAATACGATTCCGCCCGAGGTAAGTCGAGCGGAGACGCATGCACAAAGAATAATGATAGAATTAAGGTAATCACAGCGCGCCCGTGGCAAGCGATCCGAAGGTCGTGATCGGGGTTGTGTCACGATAGTTGTCGATGACCTGGCGAATATCCTTAATAAGGCCCTGAATATCCTTATACATCGCATCATCCTTCGCGAGTTTACCAATGGTGCCATTATCCATATCGGTCATAAACTTATTGAGGCTGGTAACAAACTCATTCGCCTTGGCGGCAACTTGCTGGACGTTCTCCTTGGTCTCGCCGCCAAAATCGAGATCTTCGCACGCCTTGCGAAACGCGGTAAGTCCGGCCTCGAGCTCGTTATAGTACTTGTCGTCTTTGAGCTTTTCGGTAATCTCCTTGGCGTTCGCAACCACATCCTTAACGTCCTTCAAATCGTTTACGACCGTCTTCGCGCCGGCCATCGTATCCTTGAGATCGTTATAGACGGTTTCGTCCGTAAGCAGTTTGCCGACAGTGCCCTCGCCCTTCTCGAGACGATTGGCAATCGTGTTGATGCGCTCGCTCGCTTCCGAGAGATTCTTGACCGTCTTATCCACATCGCCCGAGCTCGTAATGCGACGAATATCAGCAGTAATTTCCTGCACATCACGCATCCAATCAGTCGGGGTCTTGCCCACAAAGCTGGTCGTGCGCAGATCGAGCTTGTTGCCAGTGCCTTCCTCAAGGACGAGCAAATTGCCGCCGAGCATACTAAGGGCTTCAACGCGAATAACGTAAGTATCGCGAAGAATGACATCCTTGTCGATATTCATAATGACCACGACTTCGCGCTCTTTGAGGACGATGCGATCAACCGTGCCCACCTTGGTGCCGCGATACATTACGTTGTCGTGATCCTTTAATCCTCCCACCTGTTCGAAAACAACCGGGACATCCACCTTCTCCTTGCCGTCGAACATATCAATACCCGAAATCACAATGGTAAAGTACGCCAAAAGCGCCAATACCGCCAGCATGAAAATGCCGGTAATCATATCCTTCATTGAATTTCCCCTTTCATGGCCGCCAAGAATTCTTTTACGACCGGGTTTTCCGAATTTGCAAAATCTGCCACCTTGGAACATTCAACGCACTTGCCATCCTTAATGAGCATAATGCGGTCCGCCAAATGCAAGGCGCCCTGAATGTCGTGCGTGACTACGACGGACGTAATCCCGCTTTCCTTATTAAGCTTCTTGATGAGCTTATGAATCGTAACCGTCGTGACTGGATCAAGGCCGGAGGTAGGCTCGTCATAAAGGATGATGCCCGCTTCGCGCACAATCGCACGCGCCAGGCCTGCACGCTTCTGCATGCCGCCCGAAATTTCGCTGGGAAACTTATCCTTCGCTTCCTCAAGGCCAACTTGGCTTAGCGCCTTCATGACGCGCTCGTCAACTTCCTTGGCCTTAAGCTTGGTCGTCTCGCGAAGCGGCAAGGCGACATTGTCGTAAATGGTAAGCCACGCGAGGAGTGCGCCCGACTGGAAAAGATAATCAATCTGCTCGCCCTTCGCAACCTCAATCGTGCCCGCTTCCGGCACAATTAATTTTACGATGTGTTTTAATGTCACCGACTTGCCAGTACCCGAGGGGCCAACAATGCAAAGAATTTCTCCCTTCTCCACCGAGAAGCTAAGGCCATCTAGGACCACCTGCTTGCCAAAGCGCTTGCTGACGTTATTAAAAGTGATTACGCTCATTGATAGCACATCCTCGTAATCATATAACCGAACATCAGAATAAGGAGGAAGCTTACAATAACGGAGCGCTGCGTAGCCTTGCCCACACCCGTCGCGCCAAGCTTCGTTCCCAGGCCTTCGCTAATCGACACCGTGCCAATCGTAAAGCCAAAGACGAGTGCTTTCACGAGCCCCACATAAAGGTCCTTCGTTTCCGCAATGCTCATCGCGCTCGAAATGTACTGACCAAAATCAACGCCGAGCTGAGTAGCACCCACCAAACCGCCGCCCATGGTACCAATGATGATGCAGTAGAATGCAAGAATGGGAGCCATAATGCACAAGGCCAAAAGACGCGGTGCCGCCAAAAACTTCAAGGGACTAATGCCCATAATCTTCAAGGCGTCAATCTCGTCGTTCACCTTCATGGTACCGATTTCGGCAGCAATCGCACTCCCAACGCACGAAGCAAGACAGAGTCCGCAACTAAAAGGTGCCATCTCGCGGATAAGCGAAATCATAACTGCCGCCCCGAGATAGATTTCCTGATTGAAGCGACGGAGTTCCAATCCCACCTGCAAGGCGAGGATCATACCAATAAAGAAGCTCACCACACTGATTACGGGCAACGTAGTGATGCCAGTCTTAAAAAGCTGATCCAAGAAATCGCGACGAGATTCGCGGCTCCGGAAAACGAGCGGGAACATTGCCACCGTTCCGGCGGCAATTCGTCCCGACACGCCTACTTCACGGACAAATTTCACTTGCGGGTAATTACATCCGTGAGCGCTTCAACCCGCGCTAATTTGGCCGCGTCGTCCTTGACGAGCTCCTTGAGCTCCTCAAGACGCTTCAAGGCCCCTTCCTTGTCCGTCATCGCCACGCAACGCGCAAGGCCAAGCTGAGCAGTAAGTGCGAGGAAGCTATTGGGGTTCTCATTCACGAACGTATCATATGCAGTTGTCGCTTCGTCAATCTTGCCCATCGCCTCCAGCGTCTGAGCCTTACCGACAACCGGGATGTCTGCAAATGCCGCGTCCACCTTGCCGATGAGCGAGGTGTAGAGCTCCAGCGCTTCTTCGTAGCGATCGGCATCGAAATACTTCTTTGCCAGCTTGAGCTTCAAGGCCGTACCCGAATCAGACGAGCCGTACTTCTCTACCGCCGCCTCGAGTTCATCCGCAGTGTACGCCGAAGTAATCGCCTGGCTCGCCGCCACCTTGCGCGAAGCCATATAATTCTTAATGCCATAGTACCCCGCCACAATCACCAATGCCGCCACCACATAGGGGGCCGACTTCTTGACCTGATCGAGGAGTTCCATGTTGATTTCGTCCGTAATCATTATTTGCCTTTCTTGTCGTATAAATCCGACCATTCGTTTAAAATTGATTCGTCTTCGCCGTTGACGCGTGCGATAATACGATTAAAATCGAGCGCATCCAGGAAGTCGCGATTGTAGATAAAGCGCTGCTTGCCCTTCTTGGGCGAGATTTTTAGGCGCCTCATTGAATCGATAAGGATTGCGCCCGTAAAATACACTGTTTTGGGAACGCGAAGGCGTTCGAGGAGGACGTGCATCACGGTGCGTCCGTCAGTGCCCATCGCGCTCATCAAAACTGCCGCCCGAATCGCGTTACTAACTTCGTAGCCGCGCTCGGCCATCATAAGCTCGTACTTATCGAGTCCGCGCAGATAATCGAACACCTTGCACTTTTTGCCGCCGTTCGTTTTAATAAAGTCCGCAAGTTCGGGGATAAGATCATGCATCATGCCGCAATCGTAGAGCATATAGAACGCCTCCGCGCTCTTACCATACGGGAACAGACGAAAGACTTCTTCCTGTACGCGCGGCTGGCTTGCGGAAAGAATGTATTCGTGATATTTCTCCATCGCCTTCCATGCGCTCTTTTCAATCTTGAATCCCAGTCGGGCGGCAAATTTGATGGCACGCATCATGCGGACGGGATCTTCACGGAAACGAATTGCGGGGTCGCCAATCGAGCGGATAATTCCCTTTTTCAAATCCTTCATACCACCCACATAGTCGATGACGGTAAAGTCTTTAATATTGTAAAAGAGGCCGTTAATCGTAAAGTCGCGACGAAATGCGTCCGTCTCCGGAGTACCGAAGGTATTGTCTTCGAGCGGCCCCTCGGCAGCATGTTCAATAATTTCACCGACCGTCTGCGAGTTACGACGAAACGTCGCCGTCTCGATTACTTTCTCCCCAAAGCGAATATGCGCCAGGCGAAAGCGCTTCCCCACGAGGAAACAGTTGCGAAAAGCCTTCTTGACCTCATTCGGTTTGGCGCTCGTGCCGACATCAAAGTCCTTCGGCTTGCGCCCTAAAAGAAGGTCGCGCACGCCACCGCCCACGAGATAAGCCGTATACTTTAAAGCCGAAAGGCGATATAAGACTTTCAGCGCATCAGGGTCGATATTCTTCCTGGAAATAGGATGGTCCTGTCGCTTGTAAACGACAGGTTCCGCCTTTTTCTTTCTACCAAATCCAAACATTAAGATATATTATATCATATTTTGCCGAAAAAAGCAATAGGGAAAATTGCGCTTACGCCATCGGCAGGAGCGAAAGCAGTGTGCTGGGAGTGACAAAAAGATTCAAGCAGGACGGCCCGCAAAGATAGATTACCGCCAAGCTTACAACCGCCCCCAACAATCCCCCCGCAAGGAGTCCGGCAATCGCATCCGCCGGCTGAGCCAAAATGCCGCCCACTACCTTGCGAACAATAACGCGCACAAGTCCGAATACAAGCAAGGCGACAATGGTAATGGCAAGATACCGCTGCCAGGGGATAACCAAGTACTCCCCCGTTATCGGCCAACCAAACTTAACTGCCGCCCCGCCCGCGATGGACCCAAGGAGCATCGCAAACGCGCCCGAAAAACCACTGAACATCGCCACGATGCCAAACGCCGCCGCGACAATCAGAACGGTATAATCCGGCCAGAAAAGCGTCATTTACTTTCGCGCAATCTCGTTCCGATACGCTTCGTACACTTGCGCAATATCCTGCTTGCCGCCCACCTTCTTGACGCTCTTAATAAAGCCATCAAGTGCCGCCACATCCTTGGGATTCGTAGCAATCGCGCGCGAATAAAGTTCGACCGCGGTCGCGTGGAAGCCAAGACGGCTCGCGAGGTCGGCCGTGGACAAGAGAACTTGCGTATTTGTCGGCTGGAGGCTACACGCGTTGCGATATGCTTTCAGCTGGGCCTTCGCGCCTTCGGGCGTGCGATCGACCTTGCCAATAATATTCGCGACTGCAAGCGCGGCCTTGAAACTTAAGGGGTCGGCCTTGAGGGCCTCCTCATATTTCTTCTTAGCGTTTTTGAGCTGATTTTTCTTAACGAGCCCGTCACCTTCTTGCAAAAGCGCCGCCGCCTTCTCGCTATCGCGCTCGTCCGCGCCAGCAACACTGGTAGCCTTGCGGGCAATCGTCTCCTTTAAGTCCGGAATGTACGAACGCTGGACGCGCTGAACGCGCGGATCGGCCTCGGGCGCGAGACGCACATAGAACTCGAACTGCTCGAGGGCGGACTCGTGAAAGCCAAAGCCATCGCGATAAAGGAGGCCGAGGTGATACCACGCGGCGGCATTGCGTCGATAAACGCGAATGGCGCGCAAAAGCGCAATGCGAGCCTGCTCGAACTCGTTCACCGACATCAGGACAACGCCCATCGCGGCGTACGCGAGCGAGCGCTCTTCGTCCGAATAACTTAAATCCTCCGCGACGTGCTTAAAGTCGAGCATCGCACTCGAATAGTCCTTCTGATGATAAGCAACCTTGCCATCGATAAGGAGTGCGTCGCTCGCGTGCTCGTCTTTTTTGAGGGCGGCACTCGAGGCCTTGCGCGCATCATTTAAATAGCCGAGCGCGAGCTTGACGACTGCGGACTGCACATTCGCGTCCACGCCGCCCTTCGAGTACTTTACCGCCTTGTCCGCGTACTTGTTCGCGTCCTTCAAGTTGCGAACATTGTACGCGTC
>R14__coassemble_1102_pt1 | contig 14594 bp, 10 predicted proteins | sample R14__metabat2_high_PE_004 | metagenome-assembled genome bin R14 | reverse complement strand
TCGCTTCCAGCGAGCCCTGCGTATCGGACTTGACAATGACGTTAAGTTCCTTGTTACCCTCTGCCGCCATGCGGGAGAGGAGCGCATCCAGCGTTGCCGCCTTGTTATTGGCCAAGGCTTCCTCGCGCTTCTCCTGCGCAGTCTGCTCTGCAAGCGTACGTGCGCGCTGCTCGTCGAGCATCACGCGGAAATCGCTGCCGGCTTCCGGAACGCCCGAAAGGCCGGTGCACTTGACCGGCGTTGCCGGCGGGGCTTCTTTAATCCTGCGACCGTGGTCGTCAATCAAAGCACGCACTTTACCAAAGTGCTCGCCAATAAGGATTGCATCGCCCACCTTCAAAGTGCCGCCCGTGACGAGCAAGGTTGCGCACGGACCGAGGCCCTGCTGCAACTCGGACTCGATCACATAGCCGTTTGCACGACGATTCGGGTTGGCGGTCAGTTCCAAGACTTCCGCCTGCACCAAAATGTTTTCCAAAAGCGAATCGACGCCCTCGCCCGTAATGCCCGAAACTGGACAGCAGATAATGTCACCACCCCAGTCTTCTGGCGTAAGTCCCGCCTTCTGGAGCTGCTGCTTGACGCGATCGGGATTCGCGGTCGGCTTATCGCACTTGGTCATCGCGACCATGATCTGCACGCCCGCCTGACGAGCCACCTTGATGCACTCCTCGGTCTGCGGCATGATACCATCATCAGCCGCGATAATGAGGACTGCAATATCGGTAATCTGCGCACCGCGAGCACGCATGGAAGAGAACGCCGCGTGTCCGGGGGTGTCCAAAAACGTAATCTTCTTACCCGCGATCTCCACCTGATAAGCGGAAATCTGCTGAGTAATGCCGCCCGCTTCACCTGCCGCCACGTGCTCCTTACGGATGTAGTCCATGAGCGTCGTTTTGCCGTGGTCGACGTGGCCGAGGAATGTGATGACCGGTGCGCGCGGAACGAGCGTTTCAGGCGGATCTTCCGGAATCAAATCGTCCGCATCGATTGCCTTCAAGACCGGCTTTGCCGCCGCCTTGTCACGCGCATGCTCCACCACCACCTTAAAGCCGTACTTTTCTGCCACCTTCGTGGCCACTTCCGGCTCGACGCGCTGGTTGATGGAAGCGAGAACCTTAAGCATCATCAAGTCCGCGATGAGTCGGTTCGGCTTGATGCCCAGCTTAATCGCGAGGTCCTTGACGACCACCGCGCCCTTAATCGAAATTTCCTTCGATTCTTCATTCACGTTGATGCGCGAACTCGGTATGGCCGCCGCTCCGCCGGCCGCCGGCTTGCGGAACTTATCAAACCCCTTCATATTCTCGCGGTCGCGACGATCATTCTTGCCCGTCTCGTAGGGGTGGGCTTTAGCCCTCGCCGCGTTTCCATCTCCCGCTTGCCCGCGCCCTCCCGCTTGCACCGGTGTCTGTGCCTGCGCCACCTTTACCTTCGGCTTCGGCGCGGTATTGACGCTAATCGAAATCGAAATGCCGCCCGCCGGCTTCGAGGGCATCTTCTTAATCGGCTTAAATCCACTCGTCGAGAGTCCCACGCTACCAAACGCGACGGGCTTGACGACCTGCTTCGCCATCTGCGGCTTCGGAGTCACCACCACCTTCGGGGCAGCGACATGTTCAGGGACGCGGACACTCTTGTCCGCGGGCTGGGCGGCCACTGCCGCCTTCGCTTCCGCGACCACCTTCGCGATCAGCTTCTTGCTGATCGGCCCATGTGCCGCAATCGCCTTCTCCTGATGTGCCTTCAGCGCCTCATTCTGCTTCTCGGACGCGGCCTTCGCGGCATCCACCACCTTTGCTGCCTTCGCTTCGCGCTTGGCGGCAAGCGCTGCCGTATCCGAGCCCTTCAAGGCCTCGGTCAAAGGTGCGATGTCGGCATCAAAAAGTTTGCTGATTGCGCTCGTCGCTTCAAAGCCCTTGTCTTTGACCGCCTTGAGAACGTCACTCGAAGTGACGCCCAACTCTTTGGCTAATTCATAAACTCGCATATTAAATTTCTTCCTTTGTCAACCTCGACCTCAACCTTCAACCTGTTCTTCTTCGCCATGAATAAGCGCATGGACCGCCTTTGCCGCCGCATAAACGCCACGAGCGGTGACTTCGTCCATGCCAGTCGAAGCGATGAACGTGGGTTCGTCCACGTAGACGATGCCATCAACCGTGAGGAAGCCGGCATCCGCGATAAGCGTTGCGTCGCTGGAAGAAATGGAAAAGGTTTCCGCGAGTTCCTTGATGGCTTCGGCCTTCTGATCTTCGAAGGACGCCGTGGCCATGGACTTCTTGGCATCGATGTGCCAACCGGTGAGGCGAGTGGTGAGGCGGATGTTCTGACCGTGACGACCGATGGCGAGCGAGTACTGATCAGGTGCCGCGACGAGACGAACGGTGTTCGGCTGAACGGGGTCGACTTCAATGGACTCGAGCTTCGCAGGGGCGAGGGCATTTGCGATGTACTGACAGATGTCCTCGTTCCAACGGACGATATCGATCTTTTCGCCATTGAGTTCGGTCACAATCGCGCGAACGCGGCTGCCGCGCTGGCCCACGCAGGAGCCGACGGGATCGATGTTTTCCATCGAGGTGCGGACGGCAATCTTGGCGCGGTAGCCCGGGTCGCGGCTGCAGCCCATAATTTCGACGGCGCCATCGGCAATCTCGGAGACCTCCAGACGGAAGAGTGCTTCGAGGAATTTAGGCGAGGCGCGGGAGATCAATACTGAAGGACCGTGGGCTTCAGGATCGACGCGAAGGACGATTGCGCGAATGGTGTCACCGACCTGATGATGTTCGGAAGGAATGCACTCGCGGCGAGGGAGGATCATCTCGGTCTTATTGACGGTCACGTAATAATCGCCGCGGACTTCCGCGCTGATGGTGCCGGAGATGATGTCACCAACGCGATCGCGATATTCGGTAAAGGTGTTGGAGCGCTCGGCTTCGCGGATTTTCTGGACGATCATCTGACGCGAGGTCTGGGCGGCAATGCGGCCGAGGCGCGAGGCGGGCATCTCGATTTCGATCGAGTCGCCTTCCTGGACGGGATTGCCGTGGTTAAAGCGCACTGCGCGAGCGAGCGAGATGAAACCGGGGCCGGTCTCTTCGTCGGACGCGACGAGCGTGTCGTAGACATGGAGTGAAAGGTCCTTGCGATCGATGGAGACGCGAAGGTCATTAGTGACATCCTGGTTGCGACGTGCGGCCTGCTGAATCGCCTGCTCGATAGCAGTGATTACGGTCTCACGGCTTACACCACGCTCACTTTCGATATGCTGGACCACGGCCAGCAGCTGATTGTTCATCGCCATAGCTTTTTCACTCCTTACATCTAAAGATCAACGAATGATTATATTATATCATATTTTCCTCTATTTTGTCAAGAGGGTAAATACTCTAATTCCCTCCGGAGAGTTGCAACATTAACTGGAGCAGAGAGGGTATGATATTAGTCGGAGAGGAGTTAGCCCACCCCGAGGAGAATACGCTCAAACCCGGATTTGATTTATTGGATAGTAAGAATGGCGGAAAAGCCGGTCAGGTTGAGCACCTCTTTGACCGCGTCGGTCACCTTGATGAGCGTCAAACTGCCACCCGACTTCATCGCTTTTTTCTGCGCGGCCAAAAGAACACGCAAGCCGGCCGAAGACATATAGGGGACGCCGGCCAAGTCGAGCGTCACCACCTCGCTACCGGCCAATTTTTCCAAAGTGCCGCCGAGTTCGGGGGCGGTTAGCGTGTCAACGCGTCCGGTGATGGTGAAGGTGATGTTGTTGCCATCAATCGTTTTTGCAATTTCCATTTTTATTCTCCTAAAGTTTTGCCCATAGTGAGGATGTTGAGGCCGCCGCGACGCTTGTAAGTGAGCGGACTCATCGTCTTCTTGACGATAAAGATCCCGAGTCCACCCTCCTCGCGCTCTTCGGCCTTCAATTGCGTATTCGGATCGCGCCGCTCCAGCGGATCGAACGGAATGCCGTCGTCCGTAAAGACGAGCTGCACCGCCTCCGGAAAGTGAGAACGCATCACCGCGAGCGACCACTTGGTCGCGCCCGAGTACTTGACGATATTCGCAAAGATTTCATCTGCCGCCACCATGAGCTGCATCTGCTCTTTGACGGGGACGCCCTCGAGCTGCTCCTCCAGGAGCGACGTCGCGCGAGCCAAATCGTCCATCGTGGGTTTAAATTCCCATGTCCAGAAATTGGACGCGCCGCGGTACTTGAGGACGAGCTGCGTGCAGTCGTCCGCCTGCGGCACGCCGTGCGCGTGGTCGCGGACACGCTCGAGCACCATGTTAAGTCGCTCAGCGGCCGGAAGCTCCCTTTGGGCGCCCAGGACAGTGAGAAGGCGATCTTCGCCGAAAAGTTCATTTCTAGCATTGGGCTGTTCGGTGATGCCGTCGGTGTAGAGGTAGATGGTGTCGCCGGGATTAAGCTGGAGCTCCTGGGCCTGATAGGGGTAGTCCGGCATGACGCCGAGGGCGACACCGGGTTTGCTACGCAAATAGGTCGAGATTGAGGTCGAGGTCGAGATAATTGGCGGGTTGTGGCCGCAGTTGACGAACGTGACGAGGCCGGTGTTGATGTTGAGTTCGCCGAGCCAGGCGGTGACGAACATGCACTGCTCATTGCCTTCCGCGAGCGCGTTATTCACTTCGCTCGCGACCTGCACGAGCGGCTTACCCGTCTGAGCGGCACCCTTAATAAGGGTTTTGGCGCGCATCATCAGCATCGCAGCCGGGACGCCCTTGCCACTTACGTCGGCGACAAGGAACATGACGGTATGATCGGAAGTAAAGTAGAAATCATAAAAATCTCCACCCACCTCTTTCGCGGTCTTCATCGAGGCATAAATATCAAACCTGGTCTCGTCCGGGAACGGCGGAAAGACATTGGGCAAGGCCGAATGCTGAATTTCCTTCGCGACCGCGAGATCTTTTTCTGCCTGCTCACGCATTTTTCGACGGACGAACGCACCAATTACGATCGCGACGAGAAAAGCGACGAACGCGAGAGCGCTACCATTGGTAATCGCGGTGGTGCCGACCAAGACATTGCGATGCACCGCGGCGGCAGATTTGGGGATAAGGACATAAACCGAAAAGCCTTCGATGTCCATCTTATCCCAGTAAAAAGTGTCATCGGGCGTCTTCCACTGACGCCCGACGTGACTCGGGACCTTGTAGTCCGAAATAATCATGCCGGTATCGGCCGCGACCACAATGCCGCCCTGCTCGCCGACCGACCAGTGAGCGAAGAGGTCGATAACCGAAGAACGAGACAGACTCACGATGGATTTGACATCGAAGCCGAGTTCGATAAAGCCGCCCTGCGGACGCCACACGCCAATATATTTGCGCATTCGTCCCTTGGCGGCATTCGGCTGGAAATTGCGAAAAACCTCGTCACGAGAATTTAGGAGCGTAAGCATTACGGAAGAGTCGCCATTGGTGTTCGAGTAATCGAAGCCGAGATACTCGGGGCAATTACTCGCAATGAGGATGCCATCCTTACTGCCGATATTAATTTCGGTAATACGCAACTTCTTGGCAAGAACGGCCAAGCTCTCGGAGTTGGTGGGCCAGCCCGCATCGAGCTCTTCGCGCACGGCAAACGCCTGACGAATGAGGCGATGGTTAACCGTGTCGGCAAGTTCGTTGTAGGCCTCGTCGAAATTGCGGGCGATAAGTTTTTTGGCCTCTTTTTCCGCGAGGTAGTCCTGCAGGACCCAGGTGCAGGTCATGGAGAGAATAAAGGCGATTAATACCGCCCCGAAAAGTTTAAGGTAAATCATCTTCCACCATACCTCCGATTAAGCACCTTGTTGGCGGCCGCGAGGACATCTTCGCGCGATTTGGTAATCGCGATGCCGTAGAATTCGCGAGTAATAAGGGGCGTCACTTTATAGCGTCCGTTCGACTCTTTGGCGTACGCAGTTAGAGGGCCGATATCGAAATAGATGGCATCGATTTCGCCATTGTCCAAATCTACCATCGCCTCCTTGATGGTGGGATAACGAATGGGGTCACAGCCGTGACGCGAAAGATACACGTCGCCCATCGTGTCGATACCCACACCCACACGCGCGCTCGCAATTTGGGACATGCGAGGCGGCTCACCGTCACTCGGGTACAGGAAGACGCCGCCACCGATAATATAGGGACGGGAGAAATTCACATCCTTTTTGCGCGCCTCAGTGATGGTGATATCGGAAATCGCGAGGTCGGCCGTGCCGGCCTTGACGCGCGCGAGCATTTCCATAAAGGGGCACGGCTCGATAACGAGCTTGTCGCCGAGCTCGGCCGCGATTTCGCGGCCGATATCGATATTGGTGCCGACGATCTCGCCCGCGTCGTTATAGTAGGCGCTCGGCGGTTCGGTGGGGTTCACCAAGAGGAGCAAGGCTAAGAGTGGCATAAGGCTGAAGTTAGGGGAGATTGATGGAGCGGATGGAGGGCTTGGCGGCGCGATCGGGCTTAGTGACAAACACCATGGTGTTACCGGCGGCAACCGGCACTTCAATCTTTTCACCATCGACCCAAATCGTGATGACGCCCGACTGCGGGTAATCCATTTCCATCATGTAAACCGACTTCGGGAGCGAATTCCAGGAGCGGATATCCGCCTTGACACTCGCAGCGGCAGCAGCAGCGGCGGCAATTTGCGCGCCCTTGAGCGCCAATTGCGTCCTCCAGTCCGAAACATTGTCCGCGACGACACCCAGGGCAATCTGTACGCCCGCCTTCACGATGGTACGGGTAATCTCGCGCTTCAGGGCGCCGGACATGTAAATGTCGTATTCCGCCTTGATAAGCGCGTCCACATCGCAGATCTTTTCCATCGAGCGGAAATTGGTGCCGTCATTGCTCGCCTGATAAGTGCTCGCGCCATCCATGCGATAGTTAAGCATCGGCAGCGCCATCCCCGCGTAAAGGACGTAGCGATTGAGGCCGGGAATTAAAAAGAGCGGGAGGTCAATGCGCCATTCGGTGCGATAGGGACAAAGTCCGTCCTCTACATACACCCACACTTTGTTCTCGGGCTTCACACCTTCATCGCCCACGCACTGACGGAAAACGCTTCTCACGCTCTGCATGTACTTGTTCTGATACTGACAGCTCGCGATATCGAAGGTGCTGGGATTGTAGCCAGTGCCTTCGGCGATCTTGGCGCAGAGAGTGCTGTCGGTAAGCGCGCTCGAGGCGGCAGTCGCGGTTTCGTTCGTATTTGCCTTGTTATTTTTGGCGTAATCGGAGGCATCCTTATTGAGCTTCGCTTCTGCCGCCGCGATGTCGCGCTCACGCTCGACGAGCCAATTGTCTTCGCGCTGCTGGGCGCGATTAAGCTCGGTGCGGGCGGCAGATACGTCGCCGATGGCCATAAAGGAGAGCGCCTTGTAGAGGTTCGCGAAAATGCGATCCTGTCCGCCGCCATCGTAGGGGAACGCGCAGTCATTCCAAATCATGGCGGTCGCGCTGGTGCCGGCCTGAGCATATACGGGGGTTGCATCGCGCTCGTACATCGTATCCTCCGCCTTGTCGAGGACCTGGATGTTGCGGTCGTTCGCACCATCCAGGTACAATAGACGCGAGTACATGAGCTGCCACATGAGCTGATCATCGCCATTTTCGGCAGCTTTGTCTGAAAGTTCGACCTGGCTGCTGCGATAGTCGCCACGACGAACGCTCGCCTCGTAGTCGCGATAAATGTCGGCTGTGGTGCGACAGCCAACTAATACCATGGCACACAGTGCCATCAAATTAAAACGGGAGAATGACGCCACCATTGGGGCCTCCTTTCACAGTTGTGGGGGGAACAGAATCGGCAGGAACGGCAGGGACCACCTGCGGCTCGGGCTCACGGACGGATTGATCTTCAATTGGACGATAGCACTTCAGGATGCGCGAAGCAATATCCTCGGAGACCTGCTCCGAATTATCGCTGAACACCTTGAAAGTCTCCACCCACTTGACCTGCCCGGTCGGGGCGAAGGTAATGCGGGCGGTAACCTCGGCATACACCTGCACGCCGGGATTGATGACCTTGCCGGTCAGGGGATTGATTTCCGCCACCTTCACGGGGTAGAAAGTGATCTTGCCGTCCAGGACGTAGTCGGTGTTGTTGGGATCGGTGTTGACGGTAAACATCCTCGAGCGAACGAGCTTTTCCTCGATCTGACCGCGGAGTTTATCGACCCAATCACCCTTTTCGGTGCAGGCAAATGGCGTGATGGTGAGGCGATTATCGAGCTTGTCCGCAAACGACACCGCGAGATCCACCTTCACCTTGCCGCCCAAATCCTCAACCGACATCACTTCGTAGCTTTCAATGCGACCCTTGGCCCATTTGCGCATATCCTGCTTGATGGAGTCGTTTATCTGGACCGTGTCGGAGGTTTCAACAAGCGAGTTGACCGCGACCTCGTTAACGGAAATAGTGATGCCGTCGTGACTTTCCAAAGCGGAAATAAGCGCTTCGTTGACGGCGGAGCGATAAGTGGAGCCGACGCCCGTGGACATCACGAGCTCAGCGGCAAGTAAAAGGCAATTAAAAGTCATAGGTGCGGCCTTTCTTGATATCGCCCTTAAGCTGAGGCGTAGCGGTGGGAGTAGCCTTCGGCTGCGGCTTCGGCGGCGGATTGTCAATGGCGTTCACGGCGTCCACCGTGCCAAACGACCACTTGCGCACCACGACCGCAATATTCTGTCCGTTCGGATGCTTGAGCGTCTTCTCGAATACGGTGGAGCGGCCCTTCATCGTGTCTGAACCGGTCTCACGGATCGTCTTGCGATACTTGTTGACAATGTCGTTCACTTCTTCAGGCGTCACGGTGCCATCGTCCTTGAAAATACGCGACTCAGAAATCACTTCCCCGGCATCGCTTTCTTCGACAACATCCATAAAGCTATTAATGAACATTGTAAGATTATTGTCCGCGAGCGCCTTCGCCTGCTTGAGGGCCATCTCCTCGTGGCGCTCGGCCATACGCTCATTTTTGCCCGTGTAGCTGGAGCCGAACTGACCAAAGCTCAAAAGTGCGGGAGTGCCGGTTTCGTCAAAGTAAAGGCGAACGCCGAAGTTGGCAAGCATTTCATCTTCCGGGCCCATGGCCTCGGCGACAGTTTCGCCGCCCTCGCGAACGAGCGCGGGACGCTTTTTCAGCTTGAAGCATTCGGCCAGAGTCTTGGCGGTGCGATCGTAACGTACGACGACGCCGATATAATACTTGCCGGCGTCATCCCAGCACTCGAAAGTCTTCACCGGAATGCAGCCGCTTGAAGAATGCAGCGCCTTGTTGGCCGTGTGGGTGATGAGCGTATCCTCGAAAAGTTTACGCTTTTCCACGATGCTCGCGCTTGCGTACTTGTCGGGCGAAACACCTTCATCCGCGAGCGCCTTGTCGAGCTTGGTCTCGGTCAAAAGCGCAATCTTGCCGAAAACGCCCTTCGCGCTGGTGTCGGGCGTGTCCTCGGCATTCGAGGAGTCGTCCATAAAGTAGTTATTCACCTTGGTGGCAACTTCGCGTCCGTAAAAGTCGAGCATGAACTGTCCGACCGCATTCACGTATGCGCGTTCGTAGGCGAGGGCGCGGGACGCGGGGAACTTGGGCGAGGCGGCGTCCGCTTCGACCATGCAGTAGCCCTTGGTGTAGCACTTGCCATCGGGAGTAACTTCGCCGTAGGCGATGTCGGCATCGGTCGCGAACTGCGAAAAGGCGGCTTCCAGCATCGCCGCGGTTGCAAAAACTAGGATATTCATGGTTAGATCCTTTGGGTTCTTAGGGGTTAGTTGAGAACGTTACGCTTGTCGACTTCCTTGCCGACATGAATGCGCTTCTGCCAGAATTCAAGGCCGGTCGCAAGATCGACGAGAGTCAAATTGAGGTTATATTCCTTTTGATAGTCGCCATTGTCCTGACGTAGATTGCGCTCGGTGAGGCGTCCGGTAAGGCGATACTGCGGCTCGATCTGCACTTTGGCATACGCGCCAGCTTCCTTGTTGTAGATAACGACCTTGCCAGAATTCATGAGTTCCTCTTTGAGCGACATGCTGATCGATTCCGCGAGGGCTCCGGCATCGCGTCCGCGCGAGAGCGTATCATTCACGACGGGCTCGACGATGAGCACCGCGCGATTCGAGCCTTCGGGAACCTGGATGCGATTCTGCGAAGTTACTAACGAAACTGCACGATAGACAGTGTCTTCAATATCGGCTTCGGAGAAGCCGGCCACAACCTGGCGGACTTCGCCTTCGGAGTAGCGGCGGGTTTGGGTCATGCAACCGGTAGCGAGCGTGCTCGCAGCAAGAATTGTGATGGCCGTACAGATGTGGAGAGATGTAGAGTTCATTGTTTTTCCTTTCTTAAGAAGCTGCGAGCATGTTGTCGATGGCGCGCTTGGCGGGGATCGCGATGGCGGGAGGTACGGTGACCTTGGGGGAGAGGGTCTCGAGGCAGGCCTTGAGGTTTTCAAGGGTCGTCTTTTTCATGTTCGGGCAGATAAGGTGATCTGCGACCGGAATGAAGGTCTTATCGGGATTCTCATTTTGGAGTCGATGGCAAATGCCAAGTTCGGTGCCGACGAGGATAACCTTCGCATCCGTTTCCTTGGCCCACTTGCACATGCCGCCCGTGGAGAGCACCTGGTCAGCCACATCGCGGACTTCCTTGGGGCACTCGGGGTGCACCATGACGGGCGCACCGGGGTGCGCGGCCTTTGCCGCCGCGATTTGCGCGGCGGTGAGCTTGGCGTGGGTCGGGCAGTAGCCCGGCCAGAGGACGTACTTGCGGCCGAGCTTGGCCGCGATGTGCGAGCCCAAGTGCTGGTCGGGGACGAAGAGGATTTCCTCTTCGGGAGAAAAGAGCTTCATCACCTTCTCGGCGTTACCGGAGGTGACGCACATGTCGCACTCGGCCTTCACTTCGGCCGTCGAGTTCACATAGCAGACGGCCTTCGCGCCGGGATGCTGGGCCTTGAGGGCGCGGAGTTGCGCGCCGGTGATCATGTCCGCCATCGGACAGCCGGCGGAGGCGTCCGGGATGAGAACGGTCTTGGTGGGGTTTAAGATGGCGGCAGTTTCCGCCATGAAGTAGACGCCGCAGAAGACGATAACGTCGGCATCGACGTTCGCGGCTTTGCGGGCGAGCTCCAAGGAGTCGCCCGTGTAGTCGGCGACGTCCTGGACGTCACCGCGCTCGTAGTTGTGCGCGAGGATGACCGCATTGCGGGCCTTTTTGAGCTGAAGGATTTCCTGTTGAATCGTCATTTCATTAACTCCTTCGCGAGCCAAAGCATAGGAGCTTGTCCATGGGGGTCGCCAACTGCTCTGGGACGCTTAAGATAAAATTCACGGTCAATTGAAGCGCCAGTACCTACGCAGACATCTCTTAACTTTCCTTTTTCGGTAAGCTGACTACAAAGTGCCGACCAGGCCTTGAGGGCGGGAGCGCGGTGGCCGCCGACGGCGAGGGCGTAGGCGAACATCGCCGAGCAGCTGGTCTCGTCCCAGGATTCGGGGTCATCGACGAGCTGACCCCAGAGGCCGGAGGGACGCTGGAGTTTGATGAGCGTGGCCATCATCTTGTCGTAGCCAGTGCGGATGACCGCATAATCGGCAGGGTCGATTATATCCTTATAAGGAAGCAAGATGGCCATACTGGCGGCCATCCAGCCATCGCCACGTCCCCAGACGAGCGGAGTAAAATCGGAGTGCGTGTAGAGTCCGTCCTCGCGCTGGAGCTTCGTGATGTAGGCGGCGGTTTGGTGGGCGGCACGGCGGACATATTTGGGGTCGTGCGTCGCTTCGTAGGCGCGGATTTGGAGGAACGAGATCATGTAGGTGTCGTCGATCCAGTAGCGCGTTTCGGGCGAGAGGCCGGCCGCAGCGCTTTCGCGCTGCATTTCGGGGCTGGGGGCACCGACATGCCAGGTCGCGGGGCAGGTGCAAGGGATGGTGGACCACTGCTCGTCGGCGTAGGAGAGGCCGGTGGTGGGGTCGTTGCAGGCGAAGGCGAGAGCACCGACGATGTCGTGGTCAACATGGTGATAGCGCTGGAATTTGGCTTTGGCGGTCGGGTAGAGGGCTAGGAGATCGGCTTCAAGGTCGGGGCGATTAAGGTGGCGAGCGCAGTCGAGCGCGTTTACCCATTCGGAGACGACCGCGTAGTGGACATAGCTCGACTTGTAGTTGATGCCGGTCGCGAGGAAGTTCGCGATAAGGAGGGTCGCTACGGAAGCTATATTAGTTGCAATCATGGCAAATTTGTGCCGCGGAAGGTGATGCCGTGGCCGAGGAGTTCGGGGCCAAAGTAGAAGCCGGGCTCGGGCGGCATATTGTAGCCATTATTCTCAGTCGCGACCGAGAGACGATAGATGGGGTCTTCCATGAACGTCCAGAAACGATACTTGGTGTCTTCCGGACTCATGTAAAGGCGAAGCGACTTTTCGTCCGGGCCAGTCAAAATAATCTCTTCGCGCCAGTCGCCAAAAATGTCCGCCTGCAAGTTAGGCGCGCCCTTCGTGGAGTGAATCGATTTGCCGCCTGGGAGCGAGCCCACCTGATAGACGCTGCGACCAGTCTTAGGGTCGACATGATAGCCCCAAATCGCGTCCCCGCCTGGATAGGCCGAGGTCGTCAGATCCCCGAGCCAGCGAATGCCAAAGCGCAAAGTGTTGTAGTAATTCGATTTGGGATTAGGCTTGGGATTATGATACTGCTGAAAAGTTTTCGCGGAATAAATGCCGCAATGCGTACCGGAGAAAAGTTCGAGACCGGGAGCGTTGGGGTCGATGTCCATGGCGTTGCACGATCCAGTATCCTGCGGCCCTTCCTTGCGGATGAACCACTCGCCCGTCTGGGCATCGCGCAAAGTGACGCCGTAGGGCTTAGCTTCGTGACATGTCCAAATGCGAAGTCCGCGCACATCCGGGGCGGCCTGAATGAGATGCTGGGCATCACCATGTCCGAGACCGGTCGTGTGCAGTCCGTGGCCATCGTGATCCACCACCATTGAACCGTAAATAATCTCGTCCTTGCCGTCGAAATCCACATCGCCCACGCGCAAGGAGTGGAAGCCCTGACCACCGTAGCCCGCGTTCTTGGGATCGTCCGAGCAGAAATACCAGTGCTCGGTGAGCTTTTTGCCATCCCAGTCGAGGGCCTGCATACAGGTGCGAGAATAGTAGCCGCGGCACATCACTACCGAGGGATGAACTCCATCAAGGTACGCGACCGCAGAGAGGAATCGGTACGCCTGATTGCCGGGATTCCTGGAGCCCCAGAGATGATTGATGTTGTAATTTAAATGCTTGTCATCGAGCTTGACCAAATCTTCCTCATTTTCCAGGACGCCGGGCTTGAACTTTTGGACGTCCATCGCGCGGCCAGTCGCGCCTTCGAAAATGGTGACATAATTAAGCGCGCGCAAACAGTGCTTATCTTCCGCGCGATAATCCTTAAATGGTCCGGGCGCTCCCCACTTGCCATTTAGGAGCATCTTTCCGGTGCCATCCACGCTGCCATCCGAGGTGCGGCAAACGATTTCGGCCTTGCCATCACCATCGAAGTCGTAAACCATGACAGGGATGTAGTGCGAGCCGACGCGCTGATTGGGGCCAAGATCGATTTTCCAGAGCGACTTTGAAGTGCCGTCGAGTTTCACGCACTCAAGCCAACCGTTGCCGACTTGATGGTGTCCGGTGTTATCACAGCCGCCTGCGTCCCCAGTCGGCCACCAGATGATAATAAGCTCGTATTCACCATCGTTATCCACGTCACCGACCGAGCAGTCATAAGGATGATAGCCATATTCCGTGCCATCAGGCGTCTTGCCATTGGGCGGGGGATCGAGCTTAATTTCCATGTAGCCAACCGGGGCGTTGGACTTGAGGGTAAAAGTGCCGCCGCGAGTAAAGGATGCCTCCTTGCCATTTTCGAGAACGCCCTTCACTTCGTACTTGGAAAGCGTGGGCTGCCACTTGTCAATAAAATAAGTAATGTCCTTAATGGGAGCATCGTTAAGTTTCTTGCCATTCTTGTAAACATTGAAGCCAAGCGTCTGGGGGTCTTTGCGCTTGTAGCGCCAGGAGACCATGACTTCGGTTTCATTACGACGGAAAGCAAAGACTCCGCGACCGAGTTTTTCCATCTGCATCTGGTCGAGTCGATAGTCAGTCGCGGGCTGAGGAAACACATCCTTTTTGGAAACCGCGCCGGGATCGGATTCGATAATTTTGCCGCCCTTCTCCTCGATGGAGCCGAACTGCGACTTGGAAACACACTTGACCGTGGTGCCGCTATTCAAGACCAAAGTGCCGCCCCAGGTCGCCGCCGGGCCCAAGACGAGCGAGCCTTCATTAAGAATGAGCTTGCCGGTCGCTTTGTCACACGGATACTGGAGGCCCAAAGTCGAAGGCCCTTCCTTAACGAAATGGCCAGTGCCTTCGAACGAAGTCTTGAGGGCCATCGGAGCTTTGACGATAAGTTTCACCGGACCGGTCAACTGAATGGGGGCCATCGACTTAATGAAACTATTCGTATGGTTCGCAATAATGCCGCCCGAGAATTCGACGGTGTTCTTGCGTCCGCGCGCGTA
>R14__coassemble_1074_pt1 | contig 14846 bp, 14 predicted proteins | sample R14__metabat2_high_PE_004 | metagenome-assembled genome bin R14 | reverse complement strand
TTAATCCAATCAATTGGGGGCAAATTTTCCGTAACCACGTACTGGGCCCTGACGAATTCCTCGGACTTTTTCTCCTGTTCAAAGACGCCTGCGATATCCGCCATATCGCCTACATAACCGGCAAAAATATCTTCCGCACCCATGCACTTGGCGGTCTCCAAGTCTTCAAATCCACCCTCGGACGCAAAAAGATCGAGAATCGTACTTAATTTCACCTGGCTATCCACCTTGTGTCCAACGAGCACCCAATCGTCAATGCCAACCATCCACAAATGTGCGCGGCGGCAAGGAAATTTTTTAAGTTCCTTCGCAAGTTCCTTCATCGTCTTGCCGCGAACATCAATCGTACGCACCATCTCACCATCGCTCTTGACAAGGTTTACCGACGCCTTGACTGCACCCGCCACAAAAACGATATCGCCCTTTCCTGCGGTATCCACCATCAAACCAGCGCGTTCAAAAAATTCACGGTAGTACTCAGACTCGTCTCCCACCAAAGTGACACTAACTGCCGTCGGATGCTCAACGAGCGCGATATACGCAGAAAGAATTCGCGAAGGAACCGAGGCCATCGGCTCCTTAGCCTCCGGCTCTTTTTTGCATCCAGCAAGGACAAAGAGGCTTACAAGTGCGAAATAATATAATTTACGCATTTGGGAACAACCCCTTTTCTCCGTTCAACCGCTTTTGCTGCCCGCTTGCCCAGTGCTGATGCCCCTTCAGGCTCGCGGAAAAGTTTAAGTATCGCATCGCAAACGCCCGCTTCATCCGCCGCCTGAATAATTCCCTTGCCTTCCAGAAGATCGGACATCACCGGACGGAAGTTTTCAGTGTAAGGACCAACCACCGTCGGTTTACCGCAGAGGCAAGGCTCAATCATATTTTGCGAGCCGTGTTCACACAAGGACTTGCCCACAAAGACAACATCAGCGATACCATAAAGGCCCATCAACTCGCCGGTCGTATCCGCGAGATAAACTGCTGAGGTCGAGTTTGAGGTTGAGATTGAGGTACGACTGCGGCGAACGCAATCAAAACCGAACTTTTTGATGTTCGCTTCGATGGCATCAGCCTTCTCAAAGTGACGCGGAGCAATCACCAAAGTGACATTCTTGCCCTCGTCCTTAAGCGATTTATATATCTTTAGCATCACCTCATCTTCGCCCGGCCATGTACTACCACCGAGGAGAATGGGATACTTAGTATTGACCCACGCGCGAAGTTCTTTTTCCTTCGCCTCATTGCGATGGGCAACATCAAACTTGAAACTGCCGGTCACTTCCACCTTCGCTTCTTCTGCACCGGCCGCAACCAGCCGCGACTTATCCATTTCGCTCTGCGCAAAAATGCGCGTAAACGCGTTAAGGACATCGCCAAAGAACCACTTCGCCTTTTTATATCTGGGCGCACTCCTATCCGACACACGCGCGTTGACGAGGTAAAGCGGAATCCCCAGCTTTTTCGCTTTGATAATAAAGTTCGGCCAGAGCTCGGATTCCGTAAGGATAATCGCCTTGGGGCGCACCACCTTCAAGGCACTCTTGACCCAGCTGGGAAAATCGAGCGGATTGTAGATAAGGACGTCTCCCTTTTTCACTTCCCGCTCAGCCATCTTCCAACCCGTCGAACTCGTCGTTGAAAAACAGAACTTGACCGATGGATCTTTAAGCCGCCATTCCCTCATCAACTGACCCGCAATCTGCACCTCGCCCACGCTGACCGCATGAATCCAAATCCACTTATCGTAAGACTTAAGGGTCTTCAAGATTTCTTGCGGATACAAGGCGAACCGGTCGCCCATGCGAGCGGCATATCCTCCCCGGCGGCACATCCGAATCAAAAAGCCGGGGAGGAGGAACGGATAAACAATCCCAAAGAGGAGATTATAAATCGCCCACTTCATCACGCGTTAGTCAATCTGTGCACCCTCGGGAACATCTTCACGCGCGGCGGCACCGGCGTTGATGACAGCGTTCTTGCCAATCTTGATCCACGGACGGGTCGCAGCATTCGCAAAAAAGCTAACGCCATCACCCACCTGCACACCGGCAGCAATCGCGACGCCCGGACCCAAATTGACGAAGTCGCCCAAGACCGCGTCGTGGCTCACAATTGCGTTCGCACCGATTACATCGAACTTACCCAAAGTGGCGCCCACCTGAATGACTGCGCCCGCACCAATGTAGGTGCCATGGCGGAAATCGCACGTCGGTGCAATCTGCGCCTTGGGGTCAATAATGGCGGGGAAATCAAATCCACGCAACGCTTTGTACGCCGCCGCACGCTTTTCGTTGTTGCCGACCGCCACAAACACCGATGCGCCCGCGTAATCGCGTGCCGCCTCAGCGCAAGTACCGAGAATCGGGAAGCCTTCAAAGTTCTGACCCTTTTTCCACTTGGGATCATCATCCGCATAGCCCAAGATATTCCAAACCGGCTGCTGAGAAAGCGAGTTGATACGCTCCAGAGTCCAGATAGCTTCGCGTCCGAAGCCGCCCGCACCAACGATGAATATGTCTCTCATTTGTTTTGCTCCTTGTTTGTTGAAAGTCAGGTTTCACCCCTGAACTCTACCATTGTATCATATTTTGGGTGGTTTATGCAAGAGAAAGTTACAACTTTTTTTATTGTAAGGAGGAGAATCTTTACATCCAATGCAAAGGACTGATGATCCACATACCACACATCAAGTTTGAATTTTGTCGGCCAATCAAGTGCATTTCGCCCGTTCACCTGCGCCCACCCGGTAATGCCGGGTAAGACCTCATGACGCCGCATCTGCGCTAAAGAATATCGCGGCAAATAAATTGTGGGCAGTGGCCGTGGTCCAACGAGCGACATTTCCCCAATCAATACATGATAAAGCTGCGGAAGTTCGTCAATTGATAATTTCCTTAGGATTTTTCCAAGTTTTGTCAACCTTTCACCGTCCGACCCCTCACCTTCGCGCATCGTACGAAATTTATAAAAGCGAAACGGCTTGCCGCCCTTACCTGCTCGCTCGGAGACATAAATTATTGGACGCCCCAAGTCGAGAAAAATGGCCAAGGTCGCGCACGCGCACACGAAAAGCACCGCCGGGGCCAACAAAATTACGAGGAATAAATCCAGGGCACGTTTCACTTAGATTACCCCTTCCAAGGATGCAGAATAGCCACCTTTGGCGAGACGAATGGAAACCTTCGATCCAACGAGCTTCTCGTCAGACTCTCGCGCTACCGAGCCATCCGAAGTGGTCACGAGGGCATACCCGCGATCCAAGACTCCAAAGGGAGATAAGAGCTTTAATCGCTCCTCCGCACGCTCCACTTTGGTTTGCAACTGCTCGTAATAGCGCATGAGCGAATGATTTAACAAGTCTTGTAAATGATCCGTACGTTGCGCAAACCATTCGCCCTTCGATTGCAACGACGCGACCATTCGACTTTTAAGCCCTTCCACCTCAGTTCGAAGTTGCTCCACATCCGGCACCGCCAGTTCCGCCGCAATCGAAGGCGTTCCCGCACGTCGGTCGGCGGCAAATTCACTTAGTGAAAAATCGCTCTCGTGTCCAATAGCACAAATCGTAGGAATTGTGCAGGCGGCAATTCTTCTTACGAGCGTCTCGTTATTGAACTCGAAGAGATCTTCAAAACTGCCGCCGCCTCGGGCAATAATGAGAAGCTCCGGCTGCCATTCGTTTTCAAAATACTCTATGCCCTTTATCACACTCGCAGCAGTCTCCACGCCCTGCACGGCGCACGGAAAGAGGCGGATATTAAGCGCGGGCGAGCGACGCGTCAAAACGCGCACCATGTCATGAATAACCGCGCCCGCTTCGCTCGTAATAATGCCGATTTTCTTGGGATTAAAAGGCAACGCTTTTTTGCGATAGGGATCAAACAGTCCTTCTCGCTCAAGCTTGGCCTTAAGTTCCAAATACTGCTGCATCAAATCACCTTCACCCAAAAGCTTCATCCGGCGAACGATGAATTGATAATTTCCCCGCTGCGCATACACACTCACTCCGCCGCGAACCTTCACCTTGGAACCATCTTTAAAGAGCGCGGCCTGCGGACAAACTCCCAGCGCCCCAGCAAACATCACGGCCGAAATTTGCGCTCCTTCATCCTTCAAGGTAAAATACGCGTGACCACTCGGATACACCTTCCAGCCGCTAATCTCGCCTTCCACATCGAGAAGCGGAAAGCCATGCTCCAGCATGGCCTTTATCTGCATTGTAAGTTCAGTAACCGAAATTGATGCCATTTTTACTGGGCTTTCCTGCGATCCTTATACGCCCTAATGCCAACAGACAAAATGATACCCACCATCGCAAACGCGGAAATCATATTCGTGCCGCCATAACTGAAGAATGGTAGTGCAATCCCCTTTGTGGGCAGAGCGCGGCAAACAACTCCCATATTGAACATCGCAGGGAAATATATGAGAAATCCCATGCCCGAGGCAAGATACCGCCCTAGTCTATCCGTCGCCTTGGATGCAATTACATTGGCTAAAATAAAGAACGCGGTAAAGAGTACAAAAACCAAAGCGGAGAAAAGAACGCCAAATTCCTCAGAGCCGATTGCGAGAATGAAATCCGTATGTGCCTCCGGGAGATAGCGATGCTTCTGCATTGACTCCCCAAGCCCCACTCCCCAAATGCCGCCATTCTTGATGGCCACCAACGACATTCGCGACTGCCAGTCCGCCCGTTGCGCAGCCTTATCCATAACCGGCATATCTGCCGCATTATCTCCATTCGCATCCTTTGGCCCCGGCGCAGTCACCGCCAAAAAGGCCAGGATTCGTGCCATGCGGTTTGCATTATGCATGAGATACACAGCTACTCCCGCCGCACCAATTGCACCCAAACCAAAAAGATGTAATAACTTAACCCCCGCCAAAAACATCACCAAACCGCCGCCCAGAGCAACAACTGAACCCGAACCAAAATCCGGCTCCACGAATACCAGGGCGGCAAGCGGAACAAACACCGCACACGAGCCAATTGCACCCTTCCAAAATGTATCCACCTTCCACGCGAGCTTTTCCAAATACACCGAAGTGCAAATAACCGCACACAGTTTCGCGAGTTCACTCGGCTGGAGATTGAAGAACCCCAGCGGAATCCAGCGCCTTGAGCCATTGATGGGGTTAAAGAAGAACACGGTCACAAGGAGCATCATCACCACACCCCAAATGACCGCAGTAAAGTACGAGTGCTGTTTAAGCTTGCGATAGTCAAATATCGCCATCAGTGCCGCCGCAACAACTCCCACCCCGCAAAAGAGTGCCTGACGTTGAAGATAGGCGAACTGATTACCATGATAATGCTTTGCCGCGTTCACTCCACTCGCGGTCGAGAGAACAATCAGGCCTAGTGCGACGAGTCCCGTCACCACTAGGCCAAACCAGAAGAGCGTACTCTTCTTCAATTTTTACTGCGCGTCCGCCGGGAGCTTGATAACCTGACCAGGCTTGAGCTGATCGGAATCTTCGAGATTGTTGAGTTCGCGAATCTTCGCAACCGCAACACCGTACTGAATCGAAACGCCGGTAATATCATCACCCTCAAGAACCGTGTAGTCAAACGTTGCTTCTGCCGCCGGGGCCGGTGCCGCCGCTGGCGCAGGAGCAGGCGCTTCCGTCGCTGCATCGGGATTCTCCTCTACCGGTGCAACTTCCACCGGCTTCGTCTCTTCCACCGGCTTCTCCTCCTTCACCTCGGCAGGAGCCTCGGTCGGCTTCGTTTCGGCCGGCTTCGCCTCGGCCTTTACGGTTCCAGCGGGAACTTTAAGCTTCTGACCAATGCGGATAGTATTCGAGGTAAGACCATTAAGCTTCTTCAACTGACGGATATTGATTCCGTGACCATACGCAACCTTGCCGATCGTATCTCCCGACTTGACGACATACTCCTTCGTCTCACCAGTGTACGGATCATTGGACGCGCTCTTACCCGTTGTCTTCGCCCCTGCCTTCACTGCACCTGCCGTAGCCTTGGGCGCGGTCTTCTCTTCGGGCTTGATTTCCACCTTGCCCGGGAGGAGAAGCTTCTGACCCACCTTCACCTTGGGATCGGTGAGCTTATTGAGCTCGAGAATCGCAGCCATCTTAATGTTGTAGGTCTTCGAAAGTTTCGAGAGCGTATCGCCATGACGCACGGTGTAAGGAGTAGTTTCCTGAACCTTGCACTGACAACCTTCCTTGCCGCAGGCGCAGGGCTGCATATGCACCGTACCTGCCGGGCACTTGCAAGTCTCGGGCACCGGCGCAGGCGCAGGGGCCGGAGCCACTTCCACGGCAACAACTTCCACCGGTGTTTCTGCCGGAGTTTCCGTCACCTCAACTTCTGCAGGCGAGGCTTCACCACGGCCAGTGCGCTGATGATAGCTCTTGCCATAATCCGGATTCTTGCAGCCGACGAGCGTTGCCGCCACTGCCACACCAAGTACCACTACAACCTTGTTCATTACTTTTGTCCTTCTTGTTGTACGAGTCGCGCAAAGACCTCTCCGCGTTCCCCGAAACTTTTAAACTGATCGAAACTCGCGGTGCCGGGCGACAATAGAATCGTCTCTCCCTTTTCCGCGTCACGCATTGCATTCTTTACCGCCACCTCCATGGTTCCGGAAATCTCACACTCCACGGTTCCACTCCAGGCTTCGGCAAACTTTTCTGCGCACTTACCTATAATATACACTTTTTTGACCCATTTTGTCAAGATATTCAATGCACTTTTTGGGTCGTCGCCTTTATCAAGTCCGCCAGCGATAAGTCTCACCGGCCCACCAACCATGCTAATTCCTGCAATTAAAGCGGCAATACTAGTCGCTTTTGAGTCATCGATGCACTTGACTCCGCCAAATTCTCCCACCAGATTCATTCGATGCGGCAGCGGCTCAAAATCCCTGAACGCCTTCGCTATCGCCTCATCAGAGAGCCCCGCGACCCTCATCAGCCAAATCGCCTTTTCAGCGTTCGAACGCAGGATTTCGTTATCAAAATACCCCGAAATAAGGCGCTCCACCTCTCCACCTCTACATGGCCAATCAATCTCATTTCTCTTCGCGAAAGTAAGGAGTTTTTTCTTTAACCCGTGATACACTTCCACCGAGCCGTGTCTGTCAAGATGATCTTCCTGCAAATTAAGAATGACCGCACCCTCAAAAGTATCCGGCTTCAAATATGTGGTCTCCAGTTGGAAGCTACTCACCTCCACCACCGCCCACTGGCAGGGGTTGACTTCAGTCAACCCGACGACCTCACTCACCGGCACGCCATAATTTCCACACGCAATCGCGCTCTTCCCGTTCGCATTCAGCGCATCCGCGACGAGCTTAACGACGCTACTTTTTCCCTTGCTGCCAGTCACGGCCAGCAACTTGACACCCTTCGCCTTCAGCGCTTCGCACCCCACCTGCAATTCGCTCTTAACCTGAATCCCCGGACTCGTCACCACAAAGTCGTACCCGTCGGCAAAGTCCACGGTATAGCCCGATTGCTCAAGCAACTTTGCCGCCGCTTGACCACTCGCACCCTTCCCCAAAACTAGGACTTTACCTTCTTTCATTCGTAGTTCGTAATTCGTACCTCGTACCTACATTAGAAATCAAGATTTCTAACATTGAGTGCGTTGTCTTCAATGAATTTACGACGCGGCTCGACTTCGTCGCCCATCAAAAGCGTGAACATTCGATCTGCCGCCACGGCATCATCGAGTTTCACACGCTTCATATAACGCTTCTCCGGATTCATCGTCGTGTCAAAGAGTTCCGGCGCATCCATTTCGCCCAAGCCCTTGAAGCGGTAGATGCTTAAGCCTTCCTTGCCGTGCTTACGCACATCTTCAAGCAGCTTAGGCAAAGTGCCGCCGAACCAGTCTTCCATCTTGTAGCCAAAGCCGGCCAAAGACGAAAACTCCTTCTTGAGCATACTCGCGCCCGAGCCCTGCGCATTCTCGTCCTTCACGAGCTCTTCCGGCTTAAAGCCGCGCTCTTCTACCTGCTTGCTCGTCGCTTCGATTTCCGCGAGCAAGGTAAGGAGTTCTTTCGCCCTTTCCTTATCAGGACAATTCGGCACCTCGAAATCATCAAGTCCCAGCGTCAAGAGCTTCTGCGTAAGTTCACCATCAGTAAGGACGTATTCGCTCTTCTTTTTACGCTCCACCTTGTAAAGCGGCGGCTGCGCCAAATACACATAGCCCTTCTCGATCAACTCCGGCATCTTGCGATAGAAAAAGGTCAAAAGGAGCGTACGAATATGCGCACCATCCACATCAGCATCGGTCATGATAACGATTTTATGGTATCTCGCCTTCGAGATGTCCCACTCGTCGCCAAATCCGCAACCAATCGCGGTAATGAGGGTGCGAATTTCCGCGTTCGCCAGCATCCTGTCAATGCGCGCTTTTTCGACATTGAGGACCTTACCGCGCAAAGGCAAAATTGCCTGCGTCTTGCGGTCACGCCCCACCTGCGCGCTACCGCCTGCCGAATCACCTTCAACGAGGAAGAGTTCACACTTTTCCGGATCGCGTTCCGAGCAATCCTTCAGCTTGCCCGGCAACGAAAGCCCGTCCATCACGCCTTTACGACGCGTAGATTCTCTTGCCGCCCTCGCTGCTTCACGCGCTGCCGCCGCTAGACGAGTCTTGTCAATAATAATCTTCGCAACGGTCGGATTCTCTTCGAAGAACGTCATGAGTTTATCGCTCACAATGCCCGCAACAATGCCTTCCACTTCGCCGTTGCCAAGTTTCGTCTTCGTCTGACCCTCAAACTGCGGCTGCGGAACTTTCACGCTCACAATCACCGTGAGGCCTTCACGCATATCATCACCGGTCAGATTATCCTTGTCCTTAAGGAGCTTATTGTCCTGCCCGTACTTGTTGATCGTGCGCGTAAGTGCCGCTCTGAAGCCCGAAAGATGCGTGCCGCCTTCAATCGTGTGAATGTTGTTCGTATACGTCTGCTCCAAAGTGGAGTAGCTTTCCGTATACTGCATGGAGACCTCGGCCTGAACCATGCCGGTGAGGCCTTCCTTCTCGCCCTGGAAATGAATGATGGGCGAAATCGGCTTCTTGTTCGCGTTCAAGTACTCCACGAACTCATCAATGCCGCCCTCGTAGTGGAAAGTCTCTTCGTGATGCTGTTCACCTTCGTCATCGCGAAAATGAATCGTCACACCCTTATTGAGGAACGCAAGTTCCCTCAAGCGATTGCAAAGGATTTCCCACTTGAACGCGCGGCAGGTGAAAATGGTGTGATCTGGGAAGAACGTAACCGTCGTCCCCGTATCCGCGCCGCATTCACCAATCACCTCCAAAGGTTTCGTGACATGTCCGCGGCTAAACTCGATATGATGCAATTTGCCGCCGCGCTTCACCTCCACCTTCATCCAGTCAGAAAGCGCATTCACGCACGAAACGCCCACGCCATGGAGGCCGCCCGATACCTTGTAGTTGGAGCCATCAAATTTGCCGCCCGCATGAAGAATGGTAAGGACCACTTCGATTGCGGGACGATGCTGCGTCGGATGCATATCGACCGGAATACCGCGACCGTTATCCTTCACTGTCAGCGAGCCGTCCTTATTGATGATGACATCAATCATCGAGCAGTAGCCAGCCAATGCCTCGTCAATCGAGTTATCCACCACCTCGTACACCAAGTGATGGTATCCGCGTTCACCAGTGTCGCCAATGTACATGGCGGGACGTTTTCTCACCGCCTCCATACCTTCCAACACCTGAATGTTCTCGGCGTTATAATTGCTCACTTCTTCTGACATTTTTACTACTCTCTTCTTTACTTTTTAAATCGACTTACAAAAACAGCCACGCAATGACCGTGGGCGCAAAAATGAGCGAATCGAGCATATCCAAGATGCCGCCCATTCCATTCGTAAACTTGAAAGTGGACGAATCTTTCACTCCCACCCAACGCTTGAATTTACTCTCCACCAAATCGCCAAACGTTCCCACCAGTGCCGCCGTCACGCCCGCTCCCACTGCCGCGCCCCAGGACATTTTCGTAATTCCCATAAACGCACACGAAACAATCACACTCGCCAACACACTGCCGCCAAGTCCTTCCCAACTCTTTCCCGGCGAAATTGAAGGACAGAGTTTGTGGTTACCATTCTTCATGAGCTTATTGGACGACATTCCGAACGCAAAACCACCCATATCCGAAATCTTAATAATCGCTAAAACGTAAAGGAGTATCACATTCCCCATCTTCGCAATATCGTACAACTCCAGCATCGCCCCACAAATAACAAACACCCCGATAAACGTAAGCACCACCGTTAAGAGCCACTTCTCGCAGGGGTGGGCTTCAGCCCTCGCCGCACTCTCCAACTTCAAATGCACTAGCATCTCATACTCCGCAATTGCCAAGGCCGCCAAGACCACCAACACCGGCGCAAAGAACTTCGCCGGCACGAACAGAATCGCACACACCAAAACTACCGCCACACTGAGTGCGGTAATAATTCGTTTCAATACCGGATTCATTTTAGCCGCCCTCCCATTCTGCGTTCCCGCTTGGCAAACGACGCCATCGCCTTGTCGAACTCCGCCTGATCAAAGTCCGGCCACAGCGTCTCAGTAAAATAGTATTCGCTATACGCACTCTGCCACAACAAAAAGTTGCTCGTCCTCTGTTCCCCACTCGTTCTAATAATTAACTCCGGATCCGGGATCCCCGCAGTATCCATATACCCCGCAAACTCTTCTTCGGTAAGTGTCTTGCTTCTTGCGTCTCCGCACGCAAGCACTTTCATTGCCGCCCTTACGATCTCATCTCTGCCGCCGTACGACAACGCCACGACCAGCGTAAACCCACCTTGCTTCGTCGCTTCCTCTAGCTCCGCAATCTCGCCCTGCAGCTTATCGCTCAAATCACTCCGCCGCCCAATCACCTTGAAAGCAACGCCCTCTTTTATCAAGGTCTCGCGCTTGCTGGCAATATAGCTAGACAACAAGCGCATCAGCCCCGAAACCTCTTCCTCACTCCGCTTCCAGTTCTCGGTCGAAAACGCATATACGGTTAAGTACTTGACTCCCGCCGCCTTGCAGTAATGCATGCACCTATCAAGCGCTTCTGCGCCCGCCCGATGTCCCATGAGTCTGGGCAGGTGCCGTTTCTCGGCCCAGCGCCCATTCCCATCCATTATAACTGCAAGGTGCTGCATTAAATATTAATGCGCAAAGTGGTCTCACGTGCTGGGCCCACGGAGAGAACGCCCAACTTGCCGCCGCAAATCTCAAGAATGCGGTTAATATACTTCTTCGCATTTTCGGGGAGCTGCGCGTAGTCGGTGATGTGCGAGGTCTCGCACATCCAGCCGGGCATCTCCTCGTAAATCGGGGTGCAAACCTTGAGCGCGTCAAGATCCATCGGGAACGTCTGATACACAAAGCCATCGGGACGACGGTAGCCCGTGCAAATCTTGACGATTGGGAAGGTATCAAGGACATCGAGCTTCGTCATCGCCCAGTAGTCGATGCCATTCACGCGACGCGCAAAACGCGCCACGCACGCATCGAACCAGCCGCAACGCCTTGGGCGACCAGTCGTCGCACCAAATTCACCGCCGCGCTGACGCAAGGTCTCGCCATCGGCATCAAAAAGTTCGGTCGGGAACGGACCTTCACCCACGCGCGTCGTGTAAAGCTTCAAAACACCAATGACACGATCGATCGAACGCGGGCCCACGCCCGAACCCGTGCAAGCACCGCCCGCCGTCGGATTCGACGAGGTTACGAAGGGATACGTACCAAAGTCGATATCAAGCATCGTCGCCTGCGCACCCTCGAAGAGGAGCGACTTATTATTCTCAAGCGACTCATGGAGGAACTGAATCGTATCCGTCACATACGGCATCAATGCCGGCACCATCGGCTGATAGAGCTTGACCATTTCTTCGGCATCAATCGGCTGCGCATTCAAGGCCTTGAGCTTCATATTGGCCTCGGCCACGTGTTCACGAATAATGTCCGAGAAATTGGGCTTAAGGATGTCGCCAACGCGCATGCCCGTGCGACCCACCTTGTCGGCATACGCAGGTCCAATACCACGACCGGTCGTACCAATCTTCTTGCCTTCCGCACGGCAGGCTTCCTCGGCCTTATCGATGGCGCGATGCCACTGCATCACCATCTGCGCACGCTCGGAAATATGGAAGCGGCCGGCGATATCAAAGCCCCAGCTCTTGACCTCGTTAAGTTCCTTCATGAGGTCAAAAGGATCCATCACGACGCCATTGCCAATTACGCAATGTTTGCCGCCATGCAAAACGCCCGACGGAACGAGATGGAGGACATACTTCTTGTCGCCCACGACAACCGTGTGTCCGGCGTTCGAGCCGCCCTGGAAACGCACTACGACATCGCTCTCCTCAGTAAGGAAATCGATGACCTTGCCCTTGCCCTCATCGCCCCACTGGGCGCCCACTAATACAGTATTCATTTTATGTGTCCTAGTTATATAAATTATATATGATATATTATATCATATATCACAAAAAAAGTCAATAGGGAAAAAGCTTAAAGCCTCTCTATTAGGGGCGCAATGAACGCCTCGCTCACCTCCATCCCCAGCGGAATGGTCGGCTTATTCGCGCCATGAAAATCGCTCCCTGCCGACTTGATAAGCCCCAGCTTATCCGCCATCATCGTAAAACGCACATTCATCTCCTGCGTATTCGCCTGATACAGCGCCTCCAACCCATCGAGCCCCTGCTCAATAACGGGCGGCAGATTGCGCTCCACGCAATCAAAATCCACGCCCGACTCCTTCCAGTCGTACCGCCAGTATCTCGGATGCGCCATAATCGCGATGCCGCCCGCCGCGTGCACCACCCTAATCGCTTCCTCCGCTGACGGCTGATAGCGCTCTTCATAGCACCTCGTCGCCCTCGGACTCGTAGCCATCAAATATTTGTCGAATCCCTCGCTAATCGACTTGGTGACGCCATGTTCCATCAAGTATCGCGCAAAGTGCGGACGCGCAAGCACCTCGCCATTCGCGTACTTCATCACCTCGTCAAGCGGAATCTCAATCCCCAACCGCGCAAAGTTTTCGAGTATCTTCCTGTTTCTCGCCTTCCGCCCCTCAAGAATCCCCTTCAGAAACTCCTTGAGTCCTTCATTCTCCACCTCAATCCCAATTCCCAACAAATGAAACTGATCAAACCCCTCGCCTGGCTCAACACTAAGTTCAATTCCCGTTATCGCTTGTTGTGCTTGATCAGCGGCCGAGCCAGCGAACGCATCGCAATTATCATGATCCGTGATCGCCCACGCCTTAAACCCCTTCGCCTTCTCGGCCAACTCCTCGGGCGTACACGTCCCATCCGAAAACCTCGAATGCACATGAAAATCAACTATCATACTCCAATCACCCCTTCTATCTCCCTAATCCACTCATTCATTCTCTCTACAGTATCGCACTCGACGAGCAGCCTCAAATACGGCTCGGTATTACTCTTCCTTACACTCACCCAACCTTCCGCCCAGTCCCATCTATACCCATCCATATTATTCTCCACCTCTCCACCTCTACATGGCCAATTATTTTTCACCCGCGCGCGAATGCGCGCCATCGCCCCGTCCTTATCCTCAATCCGATAATTCCTCTCGCCCGAATTCGCATACTTCTTCGCGACCGGCGCCACCATCTCGCTAAAGCTCTTCCCATCGCGTTTTGCCGCCGCAGCCGAATTCAAAATCCGGATTGCCGCCAGCGCCCCCGAGTCGCATCCATGGAAATCGGCAAAGTAATAATGCCCCGCAAGTTCTCCGCCCCCAACCGCACCCACTTCCCGCAAAATCGGCTTCGCAAACGCATGCCCCACCGGCACCATCACCGGCTCATAACCCTGCTCTCTCAAATAATCCGTCGTCCCCCTACTCGTCCTTACGTCATGGATTACTCTCCCTCTCTCCCCCTCTACATGGCCATCAAAAATAAACGGAATAAGATAATCGGGCTGCACAAATTCACCCTTTTCATCGACGAACATACACCTATCGGCGTCCCCATCAAAAATGACACCACAATCGAGTCTCTTCGCTCTCACGAGCTCCGCGATTTGCCGCCGCGCCTCAGGATTTAGCGGATTCGGGCTGTGCGCCGGAAAATTCCCATCCATCGTATCGTTAATTATCTCCGCCCCGGGAAACAACTCCCTCGCCAGCAAACTCGCCATGCCATTACTGCAATCCACCCCCACTCTCAATCCCTCAAAGTGGCTGAACGGCTTCAAAAACGCGAGGTATCTTGCCTTATAATCCATTTACCAATACCTCCACTTTATTAAGACCATCTTTATAACCAACTGGAAGAGCAGTGCGCTTACTCACTTTTAGCCCATTATCCCCTGGCGGATTATGACTCGCCGTAATCATGACGCTCAAATCATAATCATCCTCGGCGGTAAAGTAATACACCATCGGTGTCGTGCACAGCCCGAGATCCGTCACCAAAGCCCCGCTTTCCTTCAAACCCCTCACCAGCGCATCATGCACCGCCTGACTCGTCACCCTGCAATCGCGTCCCACCAAAACCCTAGTTCTCCCCCTCTCCACCTCTACATGGCTATTTAAACACCCTTCAACCAGGCACCTCCCCACCTTGTATACCGTCTCCAAATCAAAATCGACACCATACGTCCCGCGCATATCATATGCCTTAAAGAATCCCATCAATATCCTCCTTAATCTGATTCTTTAATTCGGTTATGCTATTAAATCGTCTCTCTTCTCTTATGAAGCGCACAACCTCAATACGTGCAGAACCAGCGGCCGAGCAGAGCGAAGCCCCGTGGGAGGGGCCGCCCGGTATTCCGGGGAG
>R14__coassemble_977_pt1 | contig 16141 bp, 12 predicted proteins | sample R14__metabat2_high_PE_004 | metagenome-assembled genome bin R14 | reverse complement strand
CAGGCGGCAGCTGGATATCTCATTGTGGGGGATATCAAGGAGAACGCTTCGGAACTTGCAGAAAAGATTTTAAAGAAGTTGGGGCTTTCACTTGAGCATGTGGATGTGGTAAAGTTGGAGCCGAGCGGGAAGAAGCGGATTATCAAAGTTGATGACGTGCGTACACTCGTAGAGGCAATGGGCAATACCGCTTTTTCTGGCGGGTGGAAAGTGGGCATTATTTACGGGGCGGATCGTCTAGAGGCGGCAGGCGCGAATACGTTTTTGAAGACCCTTGAAGAACCGACACCCAAAACGATGTTCCTACTTTTGACGGATGCGCCGGAAGGAATTTTGCCCACCATTATTTCGCGCACTCAGCGAGTGGACTTGGAAGTGACGGGGGACTATTTGCCGCCCGAGATAGTTGAGGATATTGTAGTTGGCGTTCGTAAGATGGATGCGGGGCTTTTAACCGGCATCTTGACAGGCATTGTAGAAGATGCCGAAGACGCTGATGTGGCGGTATTGCGTAAGGCATTTTTCAAGATTGTGCAAGAAGCAATTTGGCACGAGAATAAGGAACTTTACAAGCGCGTTCGTCATGTTCAGGCGGTGGAAGACGCATTTCATCAGTGCGAAAAGAGTATGAATATGGAGGCGGTCATTAGTTTGATGTGCGACCGATTCAATACATGAAATACTCGCTATCCACTAACTGGTGCAATACCTGGTTGCACTCCGGCGAGGAGATCGCAGACAAAGCAATAGAGCTCGGGTTCTCGGAATTGGAGCTGGGGTATAATACGACTATTGAGCAGGTGGCTGGATTTAAGCACCGGCTTGACCAAATTCCGGTTGGTAGTGTGCACGCGTTTTGTCCGGTGCCGATTTCCGCTCCCAATGGCTATCCCGAGCTTTATCAGCTTGCAAGTTTTAACGATAACGCAAGAGCGATTGCTAGGACGCATACGATTAGAAATATCGAATTTGCCGCCTCGATGGGCGCGGATACCTTGGTGATGCATTGCGGACGGGTGGATGTTACAAATCTTTTTGGCTTCGTTTCCAAGTCTGCACGAATGAAGCGGGGAAAGAAAATGATGGATATCTTTTTTAAGCAACTGGAAGAGATTATCCCCGCGCTTGAAAAGTACCATATTACGCTCGGCATGGAGAACATGCCGTATCCTCAGGGCTTCCCGGACGAAAACGAAAGCGCGGAATTGATTGCGCACTTTAAAGGCGCACCAATTGGAGTGTGGTATGATACCGGACACCAGAAAGTACGCGAGGCAAATAAATGGGTGGACGCGGGATGGATGCCAGAAGTGGTTGGGATGCACTTAAATGATGTACATGATTTTGCGGATGAACACTTAGCACCAGGAATGGCCAAGGTGGACTTCAAGGCCTTAAAGTCGATGCTGATGAAGTCCCCTCACATAGTGTTTGAGCCGAATAGTAAGATAACCGAGCAAGAGCTCAGAAATGGTATTGAAGTAATCAATGAAGCAATTTCCTAATCCCGGAGATTTTATTCTCAAATGGCGTGGCGACACTTTGAAGGTGACGCTTAAGCTTGATACTCCGCGCAAAGGTCGGGCGGCATTTCGTTGCAATATTGGCAATGCGACTATTCGTCGTAAAGAGATTATTGCCGAGACCGAGAAGGGCGAAATTCCGCTTGCCAAGGCGTGGACAGATATTTCGCTTCCGGAAGTTGCACCCGGGGTTTTCGAACGCGAAATTGCGCTTAATGAAGTGGGCGTATTTTCCGGTAAGGCATGTTTTTTCCCGGAAGGCAGCAAGGTTCCTGAATGGCCGGACGGCACCAATTTCCATATCAAGGTGGAGAGTTCGGATACAAGAAGAAATAACTCCATTTATACCGTCTTTCCTCGTCAGTTTGGTTCATTCCGCGAAGTGGCTCGTCGCTTGCCAATTATCATGGACACGATGGGATTTCGGATTATCCAGACGTTGCCGCCGTTCCCGGTGCCTACAACGTATGCGGTGATGGGCGAATATGGGTGCCCATTTGCGTCGCTCGACTTTTATTCGGTCGATCCGGCGATGGCAGAATTTGATGAATATGCGACGCCCTTGGATCAGTTCCGCGAATTAATTGATGCAGTCCATGCGAAAAAGGGACTTTTCTTTGTTGATTTGCCCGCAAATCACACGGGTTGGGCTTCGACCTTGCAGACGCATCATCCGGATTGGTTCCATCGCGCGACGGATGGGAAATTTATCTCGCCCGGAGCTTGGGGCGTTACTTGGGCGGACCTCGTGGAACTTGATTACAATAATCCCGAGCTTCGCGCCTACATGGCGGACGTGTTCCTGTTTTGGTGTCGGAATGGAGTGGATGGTTTCCGCTGTGACGCCGGCTACATGATTCCTTTGAAGACCTGGGAATATATTGTTGCGCGAGTTAGAGAAGAATATCCGGATACTGTCTTTATGCTCGAGGGTTTGGGCGGAGACTTGAATGTTACGGATGCGCTTTTAAAAGAAGCGAACATTGACTGGGCATATTCGGAAATCTTCCAAACTTACGACCGCGGACAGTTTGAGTGGTATTTGCCCGGCGCAATTTATCGCAGCGAGAAATATGGTACGCTTGTACACTTTGCCGAGACGCATGACAACGATCGCTTAGCGAAGGGTGGCGAGACGTACGCGAAGTTGCGCGTGCAGTTGGCGGCACTTTTAAGCTGGCAGGGCGCGTGGGGCATTGCTAATGGCGTAGAGTGGTTCTGCAAAGAGAAGATTGATGTCCATGGTAAGAATGATTTAAATTGGGGCGCAAAGTCGAACATGGTCGATTTGATTGGCCGCCTTAATAACATTCTTAACACTCATCCCACTTTTGCCGAAGCGCATCATCAGGAATTAATTACCCAGGGCGAAGGCAATACTCTCGCCGTTTTGCGTGGTGACGATGTCCTCGTACTTGCCAACCTTGACTGCAGTGCACCGGCGAGAGTGCAATGGCAGCGTGAAAAATTCCCGTTCACTGAGGCGTTCGATCTCTTGACCGAGAAGAAAGTAAGTTTGGAATCAGGTGTGGCGCTTAAGCCGGGCGAGGTAATGTGTTTGGATAGTGGCATAGCACATTCAAGCGCGGCGAGGACTAAAGTCCACCCCTACGATAATTTAAATGCGCATTTCCATTATGTATGGCCGCGCGATTTAAATCGCTACGTTTGTGTTCCCGAGGATGAGCTTGTGGAATTTACGGCTCCTAGCCACTTCCGTTTACAACTCGTGGACATGGAAACTGGTAAAACGATTCGCTCCGAGCGTAGTCACAAGGGTAAAGTGTTCATTACCGCTCCGCATTATCATGGCGATGGTACCAAGTGTCGCGAATTAATGCTCAAGATGCACGTGTACGCGGGGGATAAACCGCAGCGAACGCGCAGCAAGTTCTTGGTGCCGCCCACGGCTGGACGCGCCAAGGCTAAACTTACGATGTCCGGGGAGGAGATTCGTAAACATCCGGAATATCGTACAATTCTCTCTAATGGCGCGGGGGCGGCAAGTCAGCTTAGAATCGGCTGGGGCGAGCTTCGCAGTCAGTACGATGCCATTTTGGCGGCAAATCCCAATTTGAATGTCCCGAGCGATCGAGTCAATATTTGGACTAGAACCCGTTGCTGGCTCCAACGTGAAGGCTACACACGCGAATTTGATAAGCATTCGCTCGTTAAGTTTACGGCTGATCCGGCGGGTAAGGTTGCAAAGTGGGACTTTATTGTTCCCTGCGGCATGGGCAAAGAAACCGGATTTACCTTCGAGCTCGCACTTTCTGATGGCGTTAATGCCGCCCGACTTAAAGTGACGCGTACTGACGCTGGACATCTCGATGTGGGCGATCAGGTTCGCCTCGTCTTTCGTCCGGACCTCGAGTGGCGCAGCTTTCATGCGACTACCAAGGCGCAGGCGCAGGGATTGGAAGGACTTTTTGCCAAGTCCACAATTCATATGGAAGATGGCTTCGTCTTCAAACCCTATGATGGCGCATTTAGGATGACGGTCGTAAATGGTGCTTATCATAATGACCACGAATGGTGCTACAATGTGGATCATTCGGAAGAGGCCGCTCGCGGACAGGAAGGCGGCGGTGATCTCTATTCGCCAGGTTGGATTTCCGCCGACTTGCATGTGGGGGAGGCGATTGAGCTTATTGGCGTTTTAAATCCGGTAGTGGAAGCTGAAAGGCTCAAGTTCCCGGAAGTAAATGAGCAAGAAATATTCCAGCCTTCGATTGCAGAAACGATGAAGCGGGCATTGAGTCTTTATATCGTCAAGCGTGATGAGTTAAAGACTGTCATTGCCGGCTACCCTTGGTTCCTCGATTGGGGACGTGATACTTTTATTTTCATGCGGGGCATGATTGCCGCCGGAATGATTGAGGACTCCATTAAGATTTTAAAAGCATTTGCCGCTTTTGAAGAGAATGGAACCCTGCCTAATATTATTTATGGCAAGACCGCGGGAAATCGCGATACGACCGATGCACAGTTGTGGTTTATTCGCTGCGTTGAGGAACTCGAGGAAAAATTTGGCGGTAGCGACCTATTCTTCGATTCTGAAATCACAGAACTCAAGAAGACCTGCGCGGAAATTGTGAAGTTCTACAAATCCGGAACTCCCAACGGCATCCACATGGACAAGGAAACCGGACTTATTTGGAGTCCGTCGCACTTTACTTGGATGGACACTAATTATCCCGCCTGTACTCCGCGCGAAGGCTATCCCATTGAGATTCAGGCATTGTGGGTGAGTGCACTCAAGTATTTGGGCGAGCAGGAACTTGCGGAGAAGGTCTTAAACTCGATTGAAAAGTATTTCAAGTGGGAATATGGTTATCGCGATGTAATGGGCGAAGATACGATTCGTCCAAATCAGCTCTTTTTGATTACGCTCGGAATTCTCAAGGATCCGTCCATTTTGAAGGCAACGGAGGAATTGCTTATTCCTGGCGGCATTCGTTCCCTTAATGCGTTGCATCCGATGTACAAGGGTCGCTATGAAGGCGACGAGGATACCTCGCGAAAACCTGCATATCATAATGGTACAGTTTGGGCATGGCCTTTCCCCTTGTATGCAGAAGCAATGGCAATTTTGAACCCGAAGAACACCAAGGCAGCACTTTCGCTTTTGGCTAGCGCAGTCGAGAATTTAAATGCCGGCACGCTTACGCATATGAGTGAAAATGCCGATGGCGATGCGCCGCATGCCCAGAAGGGCTGCACGGCTCAAGCATGGAGTGATTCGGAACTTTTAAGAGTATGGCTTAAACTTGGAGGCAAATAATGGAACAGAAACCATCAAGACGTCAGGCCCGTGAGTGGGCTGTGCAGATGCTTACGGCGGCAGATTTGAATCCGCCGGAAGACGTCACCAAATTCATCATGGACAGCTGGGTACAGCTTGCGAGTGTGGACGAAATGATCGAGCGTACTTCGCCTTCGGTTACCAAACTTAAAGTTTTTGCCGAAGAACGCGTAGTTGGTGTCTTGACGAATCTTAAGGCGCTAGATGAAATCATCAAGCCACTTTTGGATGGCTGGGAGCTCTATCGTTTGGGCACGGTTGAGCGTGCGGTAATTAGGATGGGCATTTGGGAAATAGACCATACTGATGTGCCGCCACCAGTGGTCATCAACGAAGCTGTAGATCTCGCCAATTGGTTTTCAACCCCTAAATCCCGTACGATTGTCAATGGAGTTCTCGACCGATATTCTCACTCACGTGGTTGAGCTCGCTAAGCGCGGACTTGGCCATACGCGTCCCAATCCTCCGGTTGGTGCGATGCTTTTCTCGCAATCTCGCAAGGTACTTGGCGAGGGTTACCATCATCGCGCGGGTGAAAATCACGCGGAAGTGGAAGCAATAAAGGACTGGCAGGAAAATCATCCTTCGCTAAAGCCCCATACACTCCTCGTTACGCTTGAACCTTGCTCCAAGGCCGGGAAGGTGGGGGCGTGTACTGAAGCAATCATTCGTGCCCAGATCCCTCACGTGGTATATCTTTGCGAAGACCCAAACCCGAAGAATCGTCGCAAAGCCAAGAAGGCACTTGAGCTCTATGGAATTACCTGCGAATTCCGTCCCTATGAACCGGCGGCAGATTTGATAAAGCCATTCGCTAAACGAATCAAGACTGGGATTCCCTATGTAACGGTAAAGCTTGCTATTTCCTTGGATGGTAAGATTTGCGATAATTGGGGGGATGCCAAGTGGATTTCATCTAAAGAGTCCCGCGAAGCAACTGGTAAATTGCGCGAACAGGTGGATGCCATCATGGTTGGTGCCTCCACGGTGAGACAGGATAATCCCTCTTTGCTTGCGCATGGGAAGGCAAACCCGGATTTGATTCGCGTTGTTATTTCGCGTTCCGGACGGCTTCCGGAAACCGCCCAGGTGTTTACTGACGGCAAGAATAAGACGCTTGTTTATCCTTCTGCTCAGGAAGCATTACGCGACCTTGGAGCTAAGGGCATTACCCATGTTCTTTGCGAAGGGGGAAGAGTGCTTGCCGCCTCGCTAAATGAACTTGGCGTAGTGGACGAATGGATTACGGTTCTTTGTCCAATTACGATTGGGGAAAATCATATTAAGGACGCCAAGCGCTTCGGCAAACTAAAGGATACTTTCGTATGTTTACAGGCTTAGTTGGCGGCATCGGTACGGTAAAGCGAATTTCTCGTGGACAGGGAACCGTTCTCGAAATTGAGCATCCGTTTGGCGAATTAACTGACGGAGAATCCATTGCCGTTAATGGTGTTTGCCTTACAGTTGCCAAATTTAATTCAACGCGCTTTACCGCCGATGTCTTAGATGAAACCCTAGCTCGCACCAATCTTGGTGATCTATTTCCAGGTTGCAAGGTCAATTTGGAAAGGGCGCTTAAGGCTGGTGACGCGATGGGTGGACATATTGTTCAAGGTCATGTGGACACGGTGGGGGTTATTATTGAAAAGTCCCCCAAAGGCCGCGATTATCATCTCACTGTTCGCTCTGGTCGAGTACTTGCCGCCCAGTCGGTACTAAAAGGCTCAATTACTATTGATGGTGTGTCGCTAACAATTACCGCACTTGGTAATGATACTATCTCTGTTGATCTCATCCCTACTACTATGAAAGACACCATTCTTGGTCTTAAGAAAGTTGGTGATAAGGTTAACTTGGAAGGGGATATCATTGGTAAGTATGTTACCCAGGCGACGAAAAAAGAATTTTCCTACGAGAACCTAATCAACGCAGGATTTATCTCATGAAAAATATATCTGACGCACTTAAGCTTCCGCCCAATAAGTTCATGGCGCTCTCTATGCCCACTATCGGCATTCGCTTCGACGCTGGCACACTCGCGCTTATTGACACCGATAAGGATGGCCGTATTCGTTACGACGAAATGATTGCCGCCATTAAGAACTATCCAGAAAATCCCCATCTTCCCGAGCTCGTTGAGAACTTCGTGACCATGGAGCGTCTTTACAAGAAGGATAGCTGGGCAATCTTTCAGCAGGGTACGCACTTCATTGACGGCCGCGCAATTCGTCTTACTTTTGACGTGGCCGATGTTGATGCACATGCTGCGCTCGTGTCTAACTCAAATTGCTGTGTCATTTACTCTTCCATCAAGCGCCCTGGTGACAATACCCAACATTTCATCTGTTCGGTTATCACCAAGGGTACCATTGGTCAACTCTATGTTGGCCGCAATGGTATTTTTATTGATCGCGATGGTAAAGATTGGGAAACTACAATTGTCAAGGTGGTAGAAAATCAAGTCTCGCTTGTCGAAGCATTCTGGGCGCCTTGGAAGAAGATTGGCACTGCCATTCATGATGGCATTCAGAAATTCCTTGATAGTAAGCAGTCCAAAGCCACCAGCGAGATTATTGCCAGTAAAGATAATAATGGTGCCGCCCTTGCCTCGAGTATCGCCGCAGTTGGCATTGGTATTGGCTTTGTCGGCACTGCATTCGCTTCGATCGCGGCGGTGTTCAGCAAAATGCCTGCGTGGAAGATTGCCGCAGCGGTAGGAATTCTCGTTTTGATTGTGAGCATCCCGAGCATGATTGCATGCTGGTGGAAACTCAGGAAGCGCGACCTCGGCGCGATTTTGAACGCTTCGGGCTGGGCGATAAACCGTCAGATGCCGGTAAAGTCTTACCTTTAAGCTTTTTGATTTGATCCCGCAGAAAGGCGGCCCGTTCAAATTCGAGTGCCTCGGCGGCTTCAAGCATCTCGGCCTTAAGTTGCTCAATGGTGATCGTATCTTCGGATACGATCACTGCTTTTTCTGCCGCCTTGTTGCTCTTGAAGACATACGCACTTTCGTTAATCGCGCGCTTCACCGAATGTGGGACAATGTTATGCTCAGTATTATAAGCAATCTGCTTTTCCCGGTGCGCTTTAGTAATTCGGAGCAGGTCTTTAATGGCATCAGTCTTTTTGTCCGCGTAAAGGATAACGCGTCCGCGTTCATGACGAGCAGTTCTTCCTGCGGTCTGCACAAGCGAAGTAGTAGACCTTAAAAATCCTTCTTTGTCCGCATCCAGAATCGCAACTAGTGCCACTTCGGGTAGATCAAGTCCTTCACGAAGAAGATTGATGCCCACCAAAACATCAAACTCGCCTTTGCGCAAGCGCTGTAAGATAGCCACGCGTTCAATAGCGTCAATATCAGAGTGAAGATACTCGACTCTAATTCCCACTTTGCGTAAGTAGTCGGTCAAATCTTCCGAACTGCGCTTAGTAAGGGTGGTTACAAATACTCGATCGTGATCAACCTCGACTACTTTGCGGATTTCGGCAATCAAGTCGTCAATCTGTCCGTCAAGCTTGCGAATCTCAATTGTGGGATCCAAAAGCCCAGTTGGACGAATCACCTGTTCGGCCACAGTCTTTGCTTCGCTATATTCATAGTCTCCAGGCGTCGCAGAGCAATAGACAATTTGCTTTACTTTGTTGTTGAATTCATCAAATTTAAGTGGGCGGTTGTCTTTGGCGGAAGGTAAGCGAAAGCCATAATCAACGAGCATATTCTTTCTTGCCTGGTCACCATTGTACATCGCGCGAAGCTGAGGCACAGAAACATGGGACTCGTCGATGATAGTTAAAAAATCATCCGGAAAGTAGTCAATTAAGCACTCGCCTGGTGAACCGGCAGGACGTCCGGTCAAAGGACGAGAATAATTTTCAATACCATTACAGTAGCCCAATTCACGCATCATCTCAATGTCGTACTCGGTGCGCTCTTTGAGTCGCTGCGCTTCCAGAAGTTTACCTTTACTTTCAAAAAAGGTAAGCCGTTCTTTAAGTTCAGCTTCAATGCGTTCAAACGCACTCTCGAACTTATCCTTACTCATCACGAACTGTTTCGCGGGAGTAATGACTGCCGTCGGCAATCTAATTCCGCATTTGCCGGTCAAAGGATCAAGTTCGCGAATAGAATCCACTTCATCCCCAAAGAATTCCACTCTCACCGCCTTCGTTTCGTACGCAGGAAAGATATCAACCACATCACCTTTTACTCTAAAAACGCCTGGCTCAAATCCAAGATCATTGCGCACGTACTGCGCTTCAACGAGACGAGCGAGAAGGGCATTGCGTCCAATATTTTCGCCCATTTTTACGCGCACTGCCAAATCGCGATATTCGTCACTTTCACCTAGTCCGTATATACAGCTTACCGACGAAACTACAATCACGTCCTTGCGGCCAATCAAAGCATTAGTGGCAGCAAGTCGATACCGCTCAATTTCCTCATTGATGGCAGCATCTTTTTCGATGTAGGTATCGGTTTGCGGAATATAAGCTTCGGGTTGATAGTAATCGTAATACGAAATAAAGTACTCAACCGCATTCTCCGGGAAAAACTCTTTAAGTTCGGCAAAGAGTTGGGCGGCAAGTGTCTTGTTATGGGACAAAATAAGCGTTGGACGTCCCCATTTGGCAATAAGATTTGCCATGGTAAACGTCTTACCCGACCCGGTTACGCCTTGTAAAATAAGGCGATTATCTCCTGCCTGCAGGCCCTTTAGGAGCTTGTCAATTGCCTCCGGCTGGTCACCGGTTGGCTTAAACTGCGAGTGCAGTAAGAATTTCGCCGGGATCGGTGACACCGATAAATTCCTTCTTTACCTGTCCGTTTTGCATGACCAGGAGAAGGGGAATTGACTGCACGTTAAAGCGCACTGCCAAATCCGGACATTCGTCCACATTCACCTTGCAGATTTTGGCGGTGGTCTTGGGGGCAATTTCAGATTCGATAATCTGTCCCATCATCATGCAAGGACCGCACCAAGTGGCCCAGAAATCCACGAGGCAGGTTCCCGTTTTGGTTTCATCGTCAAAATTCGCCTTGGTAAGATTTGTCATTTGCGTTCCTCCGTTTCTTTGTCATCTTCGTCATCAAAGTAGCTCACTGCTTCCAGCATCGGAGCCTCAACCACCTCATCATCCTGTTCTTCCGGTACTTCGTTTAAGATATCATCAATATCCTGTTGCGAGAAGGTGCGCGGCTGCGGTTCAGCCTTAGGTTGAGGAGGGGGCTCGGCCTTCGCCGCATCCTGCTTGGCATAATACTCCGGATACAAACGACGACGCTGACGCTCTACTTCCTCTTCGTGAGCACGTTTCTTATCTTCAATCGCTTTGCGCTTTTGCTCGGCCTTAAATGCCTTGCGTTCAGCTTCCAACTTTTCTTTTTCCAGTGCCAGTTTTTCCAACGCTACTTTTTCCGCCTCGGCCTTGGCCTTTTCCGATTCCATAATCCGAATTTCTTCAGCTTTCTTTTCCTCGGTTGCCGAGATGCGCTTTTCCAGCGAACTTAACGCATCCACCATTGCCTTCATGACCGAATTATCCTGCATTGGTGCCGGCTGATTAACAATTACCGGCGTCTGGGGTTGCTGTGTGTCCAAACGTCCGCGCATTGCGAACTCAACGAGACGGTCGTTAAGCTGCTGGTTGCGCATTGACATCTGAAAAGTGATGGCCACAAACACGCCCACTACGACAAACATCAGTATCGCAAAGAATACCGCTAGACCAACCATACGTTTACGGGCCTTATTCTGTTCCTCCGTAATGTACTCCTGGAAGGCCTTGAGGATAGGAAATTCATCCTGAGGATTCTCGCCATTAAATACTGTTACTTCATTCGCCATATTTAGTCTCCTAATTCGTAGTTCACATAATGTGGCTTAGTCAAATGTCGCGTAGATGCCTGGAAATCGTAAGTTCATAGCCTTGATCAGTCGGTCGATAGTAGTTTTTCTTGACCGTCATATAGGCCTGTTCCACGTAATGATTGGCAAATGCATGCGGATACTTGTATTCGGTTACTTCATTTGATCCAATCGCTTTTACATGCTTGTTCTTCAAATGCTCTGGAACTGGCTGTACCGCTCCAGACTCCACATCCGCCATAGCTTCAGAAATTGCCATACAACTCGCATTAGATTTGGGCGCACTCGCCAAATACGTAGTTGCTTGCGCAAGATTAATCGCACACTCCGGCATGCCCACAAATTCGCACGCCTGCATTGCCGCCACCGCTACCGAGATTCCTCTGGGGTCGGCATTGCCGATATCTTCACTAGCGCTAATGACGAGCCGCCTGGCAATGAATCTAGGGTCTTCACCCGCAACAAGCATCTTCCCGAGCCAATAGATGGCGGCATCCGGATCGGTCCCACGAATAGACTTGATGAACGCGCTAATTGTGTCGTAGTGACCATCTTCTTTCTTGTCGTACTTTACCTGCTTGCGCTGTACGCACTCCTGCATTACTTCCAAAGTTATATGAATGGCAGGGGTGGACTTTAGTCCTCCCGTCGACTCCTCCGTAGTCGACTTTACCGCAATCTCCAGCGCGGTCAGCGCATGCCGTGCATCACCTTCGCAAATCTCCGCCAGGAACTTCTTGGCATCATCGTCAAGGACAATATTCAAGTTCCCATAACCGCGCTCCTTGTCGGAGAGCGCTCTTTCCAGCAGTTTTTCGATATCCTTAGGCTCAATGCCCTTAAGTTCAAATACCAAACTTCTACTCGTTAAAGGCGTATTAATGAAGAAATTTGGATTATGCGTCGTCGCACCAATAAGGATGATTGTCCCGTCTTCCACGTACGGCAACAGCACATCCTGCTGACTCTTATTAAAGCGATGAATCTCGTCCACAAAGAGTATCGTGCCCATGCCGCCTAACTCTTCGCGCGCCCTTTCGCAAATTTTACGAATTTCGGCCACATTAGAAATGACACCGCTCGCCCGCACGAAATTACGCTGCGTCGACTTGGCAATCACTTCCGCCAGCGTCGTCTTGCCGCAGCCGGGTGGACCATAAAGAATAATATTCGTGAGTCGATCAGCCTCAATCACCCTTCTCAGGAGTTTTCCCTCCCCAAGGATGTGCGACTGACCAACCACCTCTTCGATGGTCCTCGGTCTCATTCTCGCAGCTAGCGGTTCAGTTGTCACGTTCTCTAACGCCCTTAATCAACTTTAAAGACCCTAATCGACCCTAAAGACCCTAACGGCTCGCTTGAAGCCTTCTCGGCTCCGCTCAATAATCTTCTCGTCCACCGAGCAACTTAAGCGCACGTGCCCTTTTCTACCAAATCCACTTCCCGGCACCGCCAGAATCTTCTCCTTCAAAAGTTCGTCCACGAACTTCATGTCGTCCCCGCCCGGTGCCTTGGGGAAGAAATAAAACGCGCCTTTCGGCATAATAAATTCAATACCAGCGTCTTTAAGCACGTCCGCCATCAAATCGCGTCTACGCTTGTAGATGCCAAGGTCCACCGTCTCGTTGCAAATTGCCGCCGCAAGTCTCTGACCGATTACCGGCGCATTCACATATCCAAGCGTACGATTGACGAGTGTCAAGGTATTAATCAAAGTGCCGCCGTCAAGCTTGGAGAGTTCCGGATTCACCCCAATATACCCAATACGCTCGCCCGCCATCGACAACGTCTTCGAGAAACTCCCCAGCACCACTGCCCACTTCGTCATTGGCATAACGGGCGGCACTTTTGCTCCGTCATACGCAAACGCCCGATACGGCTCATCGGACAAGATGTATAGCGGCCTTTGAATCGTGGATTGGGAATTGTGAATTTCCACAATCTTGGCTAATGCTTCTAACTCTTGCTGAGAGTAGATCGTCCCCGTCGGATTATTGGGCGAGTTAATAATAATCGCCCTGGTCCGCTCATTAATTGCCGCCTTGATGTTCTCCAAGTTCAAGGTAAAATCTTCGTTCGTTTCTACCGGCTTTAGTTTGCCGCCGAAGTGCCCGCAGTAGTTACCATACTCCACGAAATACGGACTTGGCACAATCACTTCATCGCCCGGTTCAAGTGTGCTGCGGAAGAACGTCACGAGCGCACTTGCCGCCCCCACCGTAAGGATAATATCTTTTCCAGAGAATTTCTCCCCCTCTCCACCTCTACATGGCTCAACTCCAAATTGTTGCCTCCGCAAGTAAGCCGCAATTGCCTCCCTGCATTCCGGAATACCCGCGTTCGGACAATACCCTAGCCCCAGCGGCCTCACAGCATCATCTGCAATCTTATGCAATACCGCCCTGGCAGCCTCCGGCGGTGGCACGTCGGGATTTCCCAGCGAAAAATCGCATACCGCATCTTCGCCGAACTCTTTCTTAAGCTCCAGCCCCTTCTCAAACATTTTGCGGATAAAACTACTCTTTCCCGCTGCCGCTTGAAATTCATTCGTTACAGTCTGCATATTTTTCCTTTCACGCGACTCTCCTCCGCCTTAAACGCCAAATAATGCGCCAAGAGAATATTGTCCTCAGCTGGGAAGCGGGCATTCCTGTCCGCGCTAAGCGAAGCGCAAAACTTCATCAGCCCAACATCTCCGCCGCCATGATGATCGGTCTCCTTCTGGAAACGATACACCTTCTCCTTCTTCCCGAAAACTCGCACCCTAACTTCGCCTTCGTCAACGAGCATCGTCCCCTTCTCGCCAAAGAACCTCGTGCACCGCCCGCGCCTCGCGTTGATGGTCTCCAATTCGAAATTGACGACGAGCCCATCTTCGTACTGAATCAGCGTGGACTGATGTTCCATCACATCCGCCCCCTGCAGATAAACACACTGGCAATCTTTTTCCTTATACACACACCCTTCGCACGTCTCCGGCTTATTCGCTTTCTCGAACACGCCCCGCGCCCCAAAGCTGACAATCGATTTCGGCTTTCGGCCCGCGGTCCACCACGCAATCAAATCGAAATCGTGCGAACACTTGGTGAGCATAATCGGACCCGACTCCGACACCTTCGCAAACGGCCCGCGACAAAATGCCGCCGCGGTCTTTTCGTAGCCGACCGCATTCAAATGATGAATACTTTGTGCCTTACCGATAACCCCGCTATCCAATATCGCCTTGACCTTTTGGTACTGCTTCGTATATCTTAAGACGAACCCCGGAATCAACGCCTTCCCATACCGTTTTGCCGCCGCGACTAGCTGCTGGCACTCCTTAAAAGTGCACGCAATCGGCTTTTCCATGAGGACATTCATCCCCGCCCTAAGTGATGCCATCCCCGCCTTAAAATGCAGCCGATCCGGCAACGCGATAATAGCGAGATCTGGAGAGCGGGTACTCTTGCCCGCGGCTAAGGCGCAGCCGCAAAGTTCTTTCCAATCCACCCCAAGCTTAGAATCCGCCACACCGACGACCTCAAACTGCCGCCGGTGTGACTTCAGGTACTCGTGGTACAACTTCCCACGAGCACCCAGTCCAAGAAGTATGGTCTTAACCAAGCTTGCTCCTCAGATACGCGCTATACGCCTTGTAGGTCATGTAGCAGTCGAACTTCGACGCGAGCTCGCACGGCGCGTGCATGTTCCAGAGGGGCGTACCCATATCGATAACATCCATGCCGAAACGGCTCATGTACTGAGCAATCGTGCCGCCGCCGCCCTTCTCCATCTTGCCGAGTTCGGCCATCTGCCAGGTGACCTCGCCCTCGTCCATGATTGCGCGAACGGTCGCGACGAACTCCGGCGAGCAGTCCGAACTGCCGCCCTTCGAAGTGCCGCCCGTGTACTTGGATGCCGCCGGGCCCTGATGGAACTTCGCTCCATTGCCGGTCGAGTCCTGGTCCGCGAAATGCGGATCGGCCGTAGCCGTCACATCTGCCGAGAGCATCGAGCTCATTTCGAGCGCGCGACGAACCATGATGTCCTTCGCGTTCTTTTCCTGACGCTCAATCATTTCGGCGACCGTGTTCTCGAAGAAGCTCGACTGCATACCCGTCTGACCCATGGAGCCAATCTCTTCCTTGTCGCACATGAGGATGGACGCCGTCTTATTCGGCACTTCGTCCGAAGCGTCCAAGAGTGCCTGGAGGCCTGCGAACGAGCAGACGCGGTCGTCGTGACCGTAGCCCGCGATGAGGGCGCGATCGAAACCGCACTCCGCGGGCATACCTGCGGGGACAATCTCCAGCTCCGCGCTCATCAAATCCTCTTCGTCGACCTTGTAGGTCTTCTTGAGATACTTGATAAGGCCCGCGCGATCGTGCTTCGTCGCGTCCTTGGCGGCATCCTTGTCGGTGTCCTTCAATTGCGTGGTCCACGCGATAACATCGAGGTCCTCGGCGGGATAGAAATCGTCGCGATTCTTCTTCGCCTGATCGTAACCGAGGTGCGGAAGAATATCCGAAATCATAAAGATGGGGTCGCCGGGCTTATCACCCACTTCGACCTGCACCTTGGTGCCGTCCTTGCGCACAATCGTGCCATACAAGGCGAGCGGACGAACGAGCCACTGATATTTCTTGATGCCGCCGTAGATGTGGCAATCGAGATAGATGTAGCCGCCCTTCTCGTAAATCGGCCGAGGCTTCAAATCGAGCCGCGGCGCGTCCGTGTGACCGCCCACGACCTTGATGCCGACTTCACTAATCGGCTTCTTGCCGATAACTGCCGCCATGATTGTGCGATCGCAGTAGCCGCGATAAACCTTATCGCCCGGCTTCAGGGTCTTGAAAGTCGTGAGCTCCTTAAAGCCCCGCGCTTCCAAGAGTCGCTTCGACTCGGCGTAGCTTCGACGCGCCGTCTTGGCAATGCCCAAGTAGCGCATGTACTCTTTGCAATAC
>R14__coassemble_875_pt1 | contig 17580 bp, 17 predicted proteins | sample R14__metabat2_high_PE_004 | metagenome-assembled genome bin R14 | reverse complement strand
TCCGATTTCATTCTCACCAACGGCCTCAAAGCCACCCGCGCAACCCTCTGTGGCCGCCCCGCCCTCAAGATAACCTCGCTCCAGCCCTAAGAATCCTAAAGCGACCTAAAACGACCTAAATCGACCTATGTTCAATACTGACCCATTTTCCCTCATCGTTGTCCTGGTCGGGATGTCCCTCATCCCGTTCCTCGCGATGATTGCGACGAGCTACCTTAAAATCGTCGTCGTCCTTGGTCTCATCCGTAACGCGCTCGGCATTCAGTCGATTCCGCCCAATATGGTTATCAACGCGCTCGCCTTGATTCTCACTTTTTACATCATGGCCCCGATGGTTGAAGACGGCTGGAATGTCGTCAAGGAGGCTGAAGAACAGCGCTTAGCATCAGGGACGGGGACTTCAGTCCCTACCTCCACCTCTACACCTCTACATGGCCAATCAATATTATACGAAACCGATGTCCTTGTGAAGGCCACTGAGCCGTTTCGTCAGTTCCTCATCCGTCAGACCGAGGAAAAGCAAGTCGCGTTCTTCGTTCACACCGCCGAAAAGCTCTGGGGCCGCACCGCGGATAAGGATTCTTACTATATCCTTATTCCTTCGTTCTGCGTCTCGGAATTGACCAAGGCCTTCCAGATTGGCTTTTTGGTCTACCTTCCGTTTATCGCAATCGATATTATCATTTCGAATATTCTCCTCGCGATGGGCATGATGATGGTCTCGCCTGTCACTATCTCCTTGCCGTTCAAGCTCCTACTCTTTGTGATGGTCGACGGCTGGTCGCTCCTCATCCAGGGCCTCGTCCAGTCCTACATCCACTAATCTCGACCTCGACCTCAACCTCGACCTAAAATGACCTATCACGACCTGAGCAATTACTTGATCGCCTACGCGCTGAGTGCCGCCCGCCTCGGCGCGGCCTTCATGATTTGCCCGGCCTTGACTGATTCCATGATTAGTGGCACCGCTCGCCGCGTCGCGGTCCTCGCGTTTGCCGCCCTCATCGTCCCCGCCACCTTGGCCGCGATGCCGCCCGAAGGACTTGGCACTTTCGCGCTCACGCTCCTCGCGCTCAAGGAGACCTTAATTGGACTCTTAATCGGCTTCTTTGGTGCGATCCCATTCTGGGTTGCTGAAAATGTGGGTAATCTCATCGATAACCAGCGTGGTGCCACAATGGGCGAAGTCTATTCACCCTTGTCCGGCACCCAGGTCTCTTCGACCGGCATCCTGATGACCCAGGTCGTCTCCACCCTCTTTTTCGTCTCGGGAGCAATCTTTATTTTTCTCGGGGCAATCTATACGAGCTATGAATATTTCCCCATCTTTTCGGATAGCTTCCATCTCACTAAGTCAGCTCCCACATTGATACTCTCCACGCTCGACAATCTCATGCAGGCTGCCGCCGTGATTGCCGCCCCGGCTGTCATCCTCATGTTCCTTTGCACAATCGGCCTCGGCTTCGTGAATCGCACCGCCCCGCAACTTAATGTGTTCTTCCTCTCGATGCCGATTAAGTCCGCCTTGGGCATTGCAATTCTTATCGTCTACTTACCCTTTGTGATGGACAAACTCATGTATACCGAAGAAGGTGCCATATTGGAACCAGTCGAGAAAGTGATAATTCATTGATTATGCCAATATGCCATTATACCAATATGCCAATATGCCATTATGCCAATGGTAATGATGCATTAGTATATTCGCATATTCGCATACTCGCATATTCGCATATTTAATCCTCATGCAGAACGCCCAGATTATTCAATACGCCCAGCAGTGCCTGATCTTGATCCTCAAGCTATCGATGATCCCGATTGTTGTCGCGACCGTCCTCGGCCTTTTGGTCTCGCTTCTCCAGGCACTCACCCAAATTCAGGAACAGACGCTCGGCTTTGCCATCAAATTGATTGCCATTTCCCTCACCATCATGGCCTGCGCATCCTGGCTGGGCGGACAGCTCCTTCTTTATACGCAAGACATCTTTAACCACTTCGCATTCATAATTCATTAATTATGCCAATATGCCATTATACCAATATGCCAATATGCCAATATACCAATGACAATGGCATACTAGTATATTCGCATACTCGCATATTCGCATACTCGCATATTTGATATGGCAGACGAGGGCGGAGAGAAAACCGAGCTACCTACTCAGAAGAAACTCCGCGATGCGCGTGAGAAGGGGCAGGTTTGCACCTCGAAGGACGTTACCTCCACCGCAATCTTAATTGTCCTCATGGCCATTGCGGGCGTCGTCGGCAAAATGATTATCGACGACGTGACCGAGCTCCTTAACATCGTTAACGACACTTACACGACTAATCGTGATATGGCGGTTAATACGATGGTCGTTGAAACCGGCAAGGTAATTCTCAAGAATTCCCTTATCTTTGTCCTCGTTGCCGCCCTGATTGGCGATGTGGGCAATATTGTTCAAGTGGGTTTTCTTTTCACTTTTGAGCCCATCATCCCCAAACTCGAGAAGCTCAATCCTGCCGCCGGTTTCAAGCGCATTTTTGCCAAGAAGAATCTCTTTGAGTTCTTGAAGAACTGCGTCAAGGTGGGTTTCCTTTCCTACCTTATCTGGAAACTGATGCTTGCGACGATGCCACTTCTTTTGGAGCTCTGCTACGGACAAATTGACGACATTTTCCCCGTCCTGGGCATCATCATGAAGCGTCTTTTTGGCTACACCGCTTTTGGCTACATCATGATTGCGGTTGTTGATCGACTCTTCCAGCTGAAGAATTTCACCAAGGAAATGATGATGACCAAGGACGAGGTGAAGCGCGAATATAAGGAAATGGAAGGTTCGCAGGAAGTCAAGCAGGCTCAGCGCGAGTTTCGCAACGAACTTTTAAATGGTCCCACACCTGCCGCCACCAAGAAAGCGAATGTCATCGTCACCAACCCTACCCACCTTGCAGTCGGCATTCGGTATAATACTGACGAGTCCCCGCTCCCGCAAGTCGTAGTGAAGGGCGCTGATCACGATGCCGCCCTCATTCGTAAGTACGCCTTTTACGAAGGGATCCCGATTATGGAAAACGTGCCCCTTGCGCGAAAACTCTATGCCGAAGTCGGGGTGGACGAGTTCATCCCTGTCGATCTCGTCGAACCGGTTGCCGAAGTCCTTAAGACCGTGAAGGCCATGGATGACGCCCGCAAGGAACAGGAAGAACTTGACGCTATCAAATTGTAACTCTCCACCTCTCCACCTCTACATGGCTATATCAATAGAAAAACATTACAATACCCTTGCCCCCAAAATTACCAACTTCCTCGTTGGTAACGGCATGGAGTATCAAACCGCGTGCGATATCGTACAAGAAACCTTCATGCGTATCTGGAAAATGAAGGATAGCGTGAAGGATGACCCAGAGCAGGTTTCGGGCCTCGCCTTCACCATCGCTCGCAATCTCCGCGCGAGCTACTATCGCGACAACGCCCGCATGACCTACATCCCGGAGGTCCGGGACGAGGACGATACGCGCGGTGCGGCGGGTCCGGCGGCACTTCCGTCCGACTCCGAATACCTTCGCTCCCGCATCAAGGAAGCCTTGGGTAAACTGCCGCCCATGCTTCGTGAGGCCTATACGTTATTTCAAATTTCCGAGCTTCCGGTCAAGAAAATTGCTGAACAATTGGGCATTTCCGAAAACCTCGTCAAGGTCCGGGTTCACCGTGCCAAAAAACTCCTCCAACCCATGCTGAAAGATTTGTTGTAACCTTTTTTCAGCTCATGAGTATACAGGGTGAACAACAAATAAAGGACTACCCAAAAAATGAATATCTCTTTGAACGCTAATGCTAATGGGATTGGAACTGCGCCGATTTCTGGTGCTAATATGGCAGGGGTGGGCTTTAGCCCTCTCTGCGAATCCGCGCAGGCACCAGTCTCCACCACCCCCGAGTCTACTATCTCCACCTCTACACCTCTACATGGCCAACCAATTGAGGGTACTCCTTCTGCCTCGGCAGAAGAGCTCGATGCGGCCATGACGCGCGATGACGCCCTCGGTAAGCTCATGTCGAAGGCCTTTAGCCTTCCCCCACCCCCCATGCCCAAGTTTGAGTAAGTATGGATTTTGAAATCAAGAACGGATTTGTAATTGTAGAAGGGGAACCGAAAGCATATTTCGGCACCCCAACTGTCTCTAAGGTCTCTAATGCCCATAAAGACCCTAAAGACCCTAATCTGACCTATTACGCGTCTTCGACACGACCGTTCCTGACCCCGATCACCATCCCTCTGGACACTACCGTGTCCATCGTCTCCGACAAGCTCCTCGTCGCGCCTCGCGCGGCTGTCCTTCGCAAGCGTCTTCGTCGCCTGATTCCGTTTTCTTTCAAGAACGCCTTGCGCTATCACGATGTTACCGCCCCCTGGGCCGTCGCGTGCACGCGTTCGCGCGTGGAACGCATCGTCCTCGCCGAAGGCGAAACTGCGACTCTTGTTGCATCCTCGCTCGTTGCCTGGTCCGGCAACCCGCCGAACGGCTTCATTCCCCGTCTTCGCTTGCGCGACATCTTCCAATTTCCGTCGGTAGGGCGTGTCGCTCCGCGACCGCCGTGTCTCCACGTCCGATTCTTTGGCCCCGCCGTAATCTACTTTGAGGGCGGCATTTAATTTTCAAGGATTTCTCCATGTCGCTCACGATTAACAACATTAAGTCTTATCTCAACAAGGCCACAAGCCTCAGTGAAAATGTGGCCCTCAACTCGAGCGGCTCCAAGCTCACGCAGCTCAAGAACTCTTCGTCTGTCGGCTACTCCAACACGATCGAGCTTAAGCGCTCTTTCATTACCGCTCTTACTAAGGACTTGAATACGCTCGATGCGAATGTGGATTTGAAAAACAAGGTCCTTTCTTTTGCCCGCAGCAAATTGGGCATTGAAAATGTCGACCTAAATAATCCCAACCTCGCTTCGCGCAAAATCACCCTTAATGACAAGTCCGGTACGCGCGTTACGGTGAAGACCCTGCGCGAGATTGTGGACGTGGCGGATGCGACCGTCGGACTTGATCGCACCATCAAGGATGGCTTCAAGAATGGCGAGCAGTGCAACAAGACGCTGCGCATGTTCGCCACCCTCGCCAAGCAACCCGAATTCGAGCCCAACAAGCTCCGCGATCTCATGCTCGCCATTGTCAAGAATACGGACAAATTGGGCCGCGTTCTTTCGCTCGATTTCCTGGCCAAAGTTTCCGATCTCGCGCGGCGTGACACGATGGCCATGAGTTGCCGCGAAGCGCTGGGCGAGTTCCTTAAGTTGAAGCTCGGCGGCATTGACGACCAGACCTTGAAGATGCTCGGCACGTCCGATCTCTTTTCGCTGGCAACCGACGCGGTCATAAATGACGCCCCGGCCAACTTGTCGAGCATCAAGGCGTATGCTAAGCGTACTGCCGACGAAGTGACGCGTCAGAACTACACCAGCAAGGAAGTGCAGGAGATTATGCGTCTGGCCGAGAAGGATGACCAGGCGGTTATTCAGGAGCCGGATGTCACTTTTTCGCCCAAGATTGTAAAGTCAATCAAGTTCGAGAATGGTAACGCCTCCAAGCAGTGCCTCGCGTTCGCGTCCCTCACTTCGCTTATCTCCAAGCTCCTCCATACCGAGGACACTTGGAATCAGGACGCCCTCACGCCCGCACAGCGCGTTAAATACGTCCTTGAGCGCAATGTCAATCTCCTTGAGCACGTTAATTACAATGGCTTGGCCATTGCTTCCGTCTCTCAGATCTTCACGCGTGCCGCCGGAGCCCTGGGGGTTACGACCGACGCATTCAACACCGCTTTTCGTGAGGTCGCGAGCACCCTAAAAGAGCATCCCGATGGCAAGATTTCCGATGCTGATGCCGCCAACCTTGCTCATCAGCTTGAGATTGTCACCAATGAGATGGTTAAGATGGCGAATGCGAAGCTCGTCGCCAATTTTGATGAAGCGGCCAAGAAAATGGGCCTCACCGGCAACTTAGGTTCGCTTCCCGAGGGCGTCAAGCCGGAAAATATTGACCTTCTTGAAATTGCCCAGCGCAAAAATCCGTCCGTCCCGGGCGAGACCGAGCGACAGAAGGCGGCTCGCGAGGCGAAGATCATGGACGACTACGCCAAGCTCACCATGGATATGCAAGCGGGCGGCATGGGTAGCCTAATCGGCAAGATTGCAACCAAGTACTTAAGCGAGATCTCCTACCAGGAAAAGTCCGCCATGATTTCGGGCGCATTTGCCGCCTTCGATGCGGACTTCTTTGCGCAGTTGATGGACGGCAAGGAACTCACCTTTATTTCCGGCGGCTATTTGAGTTTGCGACTTACGAGTGGCCAGGTGGCCAACGACGCGTACATGCCCGAATATGCCGGACGCCTTTTGGGCGGCATTTTAAAGGGCTCGGGTCCCGTCCTCCAAAAGATGGTGCAGATGCTGGGTGCGGACAAGATTTCGCCCCATATCGCGAAGGCCATCAAGGAATGTAAGAGCCACCTAAAGCCGCTCCCCGAAAGTTATGTCAATGCGAAACTCGACGAACTTAAGCGTCTTTCGGGCGGCAAAATTACCGACATTAAATGTGGCGAAGTGAAAGGCTCGGCCTCGATTGGCGTGGCGTATCGCTGCTCGATTACGAATGACAAGGGCGTCACCCGCAATTGCATCGTAAAGATTTTGCGTCCCGATGTGGCAGGGCGCATGAACCGCGAAATTGACGCCCTGGAGCGCATTGCCCGCGAAGAAGGCGAGGGCGCACTGCGCACCCTCCAGGCCCGCATCTCGTCTTTGCGGGGCGAACTCGATTTTGCCGTCGAACAGCAGAACTTGCGCGAATGCGGTCAGATTTACGACCACGCAACGGGATCAGCCCCGTTCAGGAATCTCGCTTCCGCGAAACTCGCCGATGGCGTCCCGCAACTCTCGGACGTCCTCGTCATGGAAGAGGCACCCGGTGATACGTACGAAAAGTACATGGACGGCGTGAAGGAGAAGGTGGATAATCTTGCCGCGCGTTATCTTGAAAAGAATCCCGTGACCGGCAAGTTCAAAAAGAAAGTCGTCTCCACGGAGGAATTTAATCGCGCCAAGGAAGAAGTGACGAACCTTTACAACGACGTCTACAAAAAGCAGTATCGACTCCAGCGCTTTGTCCAGACGTGGTTCGCGAATGCGCTTTATGGCGACGGCAAGTTCCATGGCGATTTGCACGCGGGCAACATCATGATTGATGACGCCACCAATCTCCTCACGGTCATCGATTTTGGCAATGCTCCGCAGTTCTCCAAGTCTGACCGCAAGAATGTGGTCAAGTTCCTGACCGCGGCGGCAAATGGGAATGTAAATGGTTTTCTTAATAGCTTCAAGAAACTCGTCCCCCGCGAATCGCAGCAGGTAATTGACAATAATCGCATTCAGCTCGAGAGCGTATTTAATAAGGCCTTTTCGGCAAGTACGCTTGCGCAGGCCGGCTCGCGCATCAAGGCGGGCTTGGGCGAGCTCTCGCGTCGGGGCGCAGAAGTGCCTGCCGCCCTCTACAATTTCGCGGAAGCGTTTATGCGCATCAGTCAGCTTTCGGACTCCATGCTTTCCACTTTGCATCAAATGGAAGGCATTTTGCCGCTCTTGGAGGAGAAGGTGGATGCTAAGCCGAATATGCCGAGTCTCCTTTCGGCCGAGGCTTCGCCCGCGTCCGTGGCCAATAAGGCCATTGCCGTCGGCATGAGTAAGGTGCACGATTTGCGTCCGCAAGATACCGATGGTGAGCTTTTTGCCCGGCTCAAGGAGATGTACGACAATAAGGACATCAATTTCAAGGCCGAAATCAATAATGGCGTGCAGTATGCTTACGACACCCTCAGCAACCTGGTCACTTATCAGCGCCTCGAAGCCTGTTTGCGCACGGTTGCGAAGGAGGTCTGCAATGAACGCGGACGCGTCAATATCGAGCGCAACGACCCGCGCTGGGATAGTGCGATTGAGCGGGGACTTAAGCAGATGAAGTCGACGCTCATCGACTTCATGCAGTACTTTTCGGATACGGATGAGTCGCTGCTCGCGTCGACCGAGCGGATTTGCGACCTCCTCGATGAAGCGTTTGCGGATCACGAACTCATCAAGACCTGCATAATTGATCGCGCTTCGCCCGAGCGGATGAAAGCCGGGGCACCGCTCATAACTTCCGAGGGCGCGGGCAATCCGGTTGTCCGTCCCCCGCAGGGCGGCTTTATCTCGGGCGCGTACAACGAAATCGCCAATATCATCGTCAAGGAAATTACGCCCAAGATTCGCACTATTCTCACGAACAAGGTGGATGCGACGATGCAGGGCAAGGCCTTGGGTGCGAATGTGCCGGTGACGACGATGAAGAGTATTGCCAAGGCGTCACTTCGAAATCCGTTCTCGGCGGCACATTTGGTGGGCGTCGGTACGGCGCTGAAGATGGGCTGGGAGGCCACGCACATGAAGAAGGTGGAGGACTTGCCGAGCGATTTTAATTTCGCGCGGACGCAGTTCGACTTCCTTTTGCAGAAGGGCGGCGTTTTCGTGGTGGGGGATGATCGACGCTTGGCCACCATGCCGGACGCGCCGATGACGCCGACCAAGGAAAATGCGAATGCGCGGCGTGCGCTCATCGAGACCTTGCGCAACAATACGAAAATGTCGGAGAAGGAATTCTTCGCGAGTGATGAATATCGCGCAGTGGCGTCGGTGTTGGGACTTGGAAATGACGAGTCGATGGGCACTATCGAAAAAGCGATGCCGCTTACGGGCGATATGGTGAAAAAGTGTTTTGAAATTCATGATTTACATGCCGGAAAGGCCGAAAATAAGGAGAACGTAAATGCAGCTTAATGATCTAGTCGCGTATCTTAATTCCACCATGGGCACGCAGCTCGAGGTCGTCGATGGCGTCGTCAGCATGGGCGTCGACGATATGGAAATTAGCCTCATGGAGATTATGGAAAATAGTTCCGTCGTCCTCCATGCCAAGATTGCCGACCGCCCGGCGGAAGCGAATTTGGAAAAACTCTCCGAGGCGATGTTGGCGGCAAATTATATGTTTGAAGGCACCGGCGGCGCGACCATTTCGTACTCGAGTGATGAAAAGGCGTATTATTTGAGCCGCTATGAAAATATCGCGATTCTCTCGGGCGAAAGCTTCACGCAGATTTTGGAGCGTTTCGTGAACACGCTCGAGATGTGGCGCAAGCTCGTTATTGATTTCCGTGCCGCCCCCGTGGAGGAATCTTCTCCGGCCGGGTCTTCTCTGGCCGGGCCTTCTCTGGCAGGGGATGACTTTAGTCATCCCGCGGACGCCTTCATGCGCGTCTAAATTCCAGAAGATTTTGCTTGCTTTTTTCCCGTGAATATGATATAATATATTCATTATGGGAATAAAAGTATTAGGCACAGGTAGTTATCTGCCTGCGAAGGTCGTCACCAATGACGACATTGCGAAGTCGCTCGACACCAATGACGAGTGGATTTTTTCGCATACGGGCATCCGTCGGCGTCACATTGCCGCCGAGAATGAGACCACATCCACCATGGCGGCCATTGCCTCGCGCAAGGCCCTCGAAATGGCCGGCATCGCTGCGGAAGAGATCGATCTTATTATCCTCGCGACCACCTCGCCCGACTACCATGCAACCCCCTCGACCGCTTGCGTTGTGCAGCATCTCCTGGGCGCGAAGAACGCGGGTGCTTTTGATATCTCGGCCGCTTGTTCGGGCTTTGTTTACGCGCTCGAGCAGGCTCGCGGCTACATGATGCTCCACCCGGAAGCAAAAGTCCTCGTCATCGGCGCGGAATGTCTCTCTCGCATCGTCGATTGGGGCGACCGCTCCAGCTGCATCCTCTTTGGCGATGGCGCAGGTGCCATGGTTATCGGCCCCGACGGCAAAAATGAGCCCTCGACCGCCTACGCCGTCCTCCATGCCGATGGCAGCGGGGCGGAAATGATTACTCGTCCGGGCGGCACAATGAAGCCGCTTCCGTTGAACCCCGAAACGAGTCTTCCGATGCCGGGCGCAGTCAATGCGAACGCCGTCCTCACTTTGGCCGGTCACGAAGTCTTCAAGTTCGCGGTGAAAGCCCTCTCGGGCGTCGCGAACGAGCTTTGCGCGCACTACAACAAGCCGACCGAGTCGCTCGATCGCGTCTTTGCGCATCAGGCGAACGCCCGCATTATCGAGGCTGTTTCGCGTCGCATGAAGTTGCCGCTTGAAAAGTTCTGGCTCAATCTCGAGGAGACTGCGAACACTTCGGGTGCGTCGGTGCCGATTGCGCTTGACCAGGCGCTTCGCGCGGGCGAACTTAAAGACGGCATGAATATTGTCATGATTGGCTTTGGTGCTGGCCTCACCTATGCCGGCCTCCACTGCACCTGGCCGTGCCTCTAATTAGGGATTGTGAATTAGGAATTTAAAAACGAAAGGTTCAAAATGAAGAAAGTTCTTATCACCGGTATCGGAATGATCAACGCCGTCGGTAATGGCAAGGATGCCAGCTGGGCGGCAATCAAGAAGGGCACGAACGGAATCGGCAAGATTACCAAGTTCGATCCTTCGCGCTGCACTTGCCAGGTCGCGGCGGAATTGAAGGGCTTTGACGAGTACGCCATCGGTGGTGGCCTCATCGATAAGAAGGCTGCGCGTCATATGGCGCTCTTTTCGCAGTACGCTGTTGCGGCTGCCGTTGAGGCGTGGAAGGACGCGGGCTATACCGCCGAAAACAAGCCCGACATGGACCGCGTGGGCACCATCCTCGGCGTCGGTATCGGCGGCCTCGAAGTGACTGGCGAAAGCTTCAAGACGCTTTTTGACCGCGGCCCGGATCGCTTGTCTCCGCTCGCGATTCCCGAGCTCATCTCGAACGAAGGCCCGGGCAATATCGCTATCACCCTTGGTGCCAAGGGTCCCTGCCAGGTCGTCACCACCGCTTGCGCGTCCTCGACTGATGCCTTGGGCTTCGCGATGGACTTGATTCGTGCTGGCCGCGCCGATGTCGTCATCGCGGGTGGCGCAGAAGCCGTTATCATGGAATTCTGCGTCGGTGGCTTCATGAAGGAAAAAGCGCTCGCGACCAAGTTCAACGACACGCCCGAGAAGGCTTGCCGTCCGTTCAACGTGGACCGCGATGGCTTCGTGATGGGCGAAGGTGCCGCCATTTTGATTCTCGAGTCCGAGGAACACGCCAAGGCGCGTAACGCTCATGTTTACGCCGAACTCGCGGGCTACGGCGCTACGTGCGATGCGTATCACATCACTGCCCCCGATCCGAGTGCGGATGGCGCAGTGAAGGCCATCGAAATCGCCCTCAAGGACGCGGGCGTCACCGACAAGACCACCGTCGACTACATCAACGCGCACGGCACCTCCACTCACCTCAACGACCAGATGGAAACTGCCGCCTTCAAGCGCGTCTTTGGCGACTACGCGAAGTCGATCAATATTTCCTCCACCAAGCCGATGCATGGTCACATGCTGGGCGCAACCGGTGCGACCGAGGCCGCAATCTGCGCCCTCGCGATTCAGGATAGCTATGTTCCTGCGACCTTGAACTACGAGCATCCCGATCCGGAACTCGATCTTAACTACACCCCGAATCAGGGCGTCAGCCGTGATATTCGCGTCGCGGTCTCGACCTCGCTCGGTTTCGGTGGACATAACGGTGTATTGGTCCTCAAGAAAGCGTAAAGGAAAATGGCAATGGAAACTCCCGTATTCAAGAACAAATTCGAAAATCCTCCCAAGGGCATTGACCTCCTTCCGCATCGCGATCCGTTCCTCTTCTGCGACCGTGTTTTTGGTGCGGACGAGACGGGCGGCTGGGGTGAATATACTTTCACCAAAGAGAAAAACGAATTCTTCAAGGGCCACTTCCCGGATTATCCCATTGTCCCGGGCGTCGTCCTCGTGGAGACCATGGCGCAGTGCGCGGGCGCGTCGCTCGTTGCTTGCGGCATCTTAAATGATCAGTCGAGCTTCATCCTCGCTTCCATTGAGTCCGCTCGCTTCCGCAAGCCCGTTCTTCCCGGCATGACGCTTACGACCGTTTGTCACAACGACAAGGTCGGCCGCGTTTTGGGCGTCTTCACCTTGAAGGGCTATGTTAATGGCGAGCTCCATGTTGAAGCCACGGTTAAGTGCATGATTGGACCGAAGAAGTAATGATTGACGTTGTAAATTACGGTGACAAGAAGTACGCGCAGTTTTTGGCGCGTCCCGCCTTCCCCGAGGAAGCGGAAAAGGCGGCCGCCGAGATTCTTGCCGAAGTCAAGAAGAATGGCGACGCTGCCGTTGCCAAGTTCGTGAAGAAATTTGACGGCTACACTTTGAAGCCGGCCGACTTCCGGCTCAAGAACTTTAATTTCACCAAGCTTGACAAGCGGATGCAGAAGGCGGTGAACGAGGCCTATGGCCACGTCATGAACTTTTCGCGCATGTCCCTTAAAGAGCGCTGGGAAATCGGCACCAATCGCGGCGGCAAATTGGGTGAGTTCTTTACTCCGATGGACCGCGTGGGCGTGTACATTCCGGGCGGCACTGCGCCCCTCGCTTCGACGGCCATCATGACCGTCACCTTGGCGAAGGTTGCGGGTGTTCGCGAAATTGTCGCCTGCACTCCCGCGGACAAGAATGGCGAGGTGAACCCTGTTCTTCTCTATGCCCTCCAGATTGCAGGCGCGACCGAAATCTACCGCGTTGGTGGCGTGCAGGCTATCGGCATGATGGCCTTCGGCACCAAAACGTGCAAGAAGGTGCAGAAGATTGCGGGCCCCGGCAATGCGTTCGTTACTGCCGCCAAGCGTCAGGTCTACGGCTACGTGGGCATCGACCAGGTGGCGGGCCCCAGCGAAATCGCGGTTTTAACCGATGGCACTGTGCCGGCCAAGTGGGTCGCGGCCGACTTGCTCAGCCAGGCCGAGCACGGCTCGGGGCTCGAAAAGTCTTTGTGCGTGTGCACGAATAAGCGACTTGCTGAGCAGATTCGTGTCGAGGTGATGCGTCAGGTGGAGACCCTCTCGCGCAAGGACAAGATCCAGAAAGTCATCGATGCCGATGGCATTTTGATGGTGGTCGTCAAGTCCGTAGCCGATGGCGTAAAGGCGATTAACGAATTTGCGCCCGAGCATTTGGAACTCCTCACCAAAAATCCGATGGATGCCATGAAGGGCATTCGTTCGGCCGGTGCGGTGTTCCTGGGACAGTGGACGCCTGAGCCGGCCGGTGACTTTGTCGCAGGCCCGAGTCATGTCCTTCCAACCGGCGGGGCGGCAAATATGTTTAGCGGCTTAACGCCAGATGATTTCCGTCGTCGTCACAGCTTCGTGCAGTACACGCGCGGAGACTTAAGCGACAACATCGAAACCATCAAGGCCTTTGCGGAAGTCGAGGGCCTGGACGGTCACGCCCACAGTGCTACTATTCGCTTCGAATAAGTAAACGATGAATTGGCTCTATTCTCACGCCTACGATATCGGAGCTAATTTTGCTTACGCCATTTGGCCGTTTTTCGGCCGTCGGCGTAGGCTCGCAATTGACAATGTTCTCAAGTGTCAGATTACGGACGACCCCAACGAGGCTAAGCGAATCGCGAAGGCAAGTTGGGGACATCTGGCCGGACACATCATGGAGGCCTTGTTTGTCCCCAAGGTGATTACGGCCGAGAACTGGCGTGAGCATTTGGATGTGACGACGGACGCGGATCCCGAGGCGGTAAAGCTTCTCCTCGATACTCCCGACACGCCCATCCTCCTTGCGAGCGGGCATCATGGCGTGTGGGAGGCGGCAACGAATATGATTTCGTTCGTTCGTCCCATGATTGCAATTGCGCGGGTGATGAATAATAAGCTTGTGCAGAACTGGCTTAAAAATCATCACTTCCGCGGGCGCATCACGGTCATCGACAAGAATCACGGCTTTTCGCCCGAGATTATGCATCAGTGGGCGGACGAGCGTGCCGCCATGACTATCCTTATGGATCAGCATACCTCGGGCGGCAAAATGCTTTCCTTCCTGGGCCGCCCCGCGAAGACCTTCACTTCCGTGACGCGCCTTGCCATGCGCACCGGCTATCCTATCGTGGTCGGCACATTTGTGCGCGTTGCGCCTTTTCAGTATCGCCTCGTTGGGGATAAGCCCCTAAAGTTTGACAAGGATACGAATCTCGAGGAAGCAACCCAGCTTTTGAATGATCGTATCGGGGCGGCAATTAGAAAGTATCCCGAGCAATATCTCTGGGCGCATCGTCGTTGGCGTTAAGTAAATGATTTGGGACATAATCTGCCTCGCGCTTACCGCGGTTTTTTTCTGGTCGATGCTCGTCGTCCTCTTGGGACTCGTCAAGACTCCGCATGTTTATCGCAAGGCGGAAAAATTTCGCCATTTTACCGTCCTCATATGTGCCCGCAACGAAGAAAATGTAATTGCCTTTCCGGTCAAGTCCTGTCTCGAGGCGGACTATCCCAAGGATAAGCTGCGCGTAATCGTCCTCGCGGATAACTGCACGGATAACACCAGGGCGGTTGCGGAAATTTCGGGGGCCGAAGTTTGGGAAAAGACCACCCCCTCGAGCGGTAAGGGCGACGTCTTGAAGTGGGGACTTGATAAGTTAACTGACGCCGAGGCAGTCGCGATTTTCGATGCGGATAATTCTGCCGCCCCGGGTTGGTTTAGGGCCATGAACAACGCCCTTAATGATGGCGAAAAGGTTGTGACCGGTTGCCGTCATTCCTCCAATGCGGGTGCAAATATTATTAGCGGTTGGTACACCGCCTACTGGGACACGATGAATGAGCTCTCCAATCGCGTCCGCACCAATCTGGGGCTTTCGGGCAAACTTACCGGCACCGGCTTTGCATTCCTTTTTGACCTTATTAAGAAACATGGCTGGGATACTTACACGCTCGTCGAAGACGTGGAGTTTACGATTCAGTGCAACATGGCCGGGGTGCGCGTCGCGTACGTGCCGGATGCTGATTACGACGATGAGCAGCCTATTCACCTTCGGGCGATGTGGCGTCAGTTACGCCGCTGGACCACTGGCGGCTGGCAGGTGGTCCGTCGCTATTTTGGTGCGTGGTTTCATGCCATGCGCAAAGTGCCGTCCTTGCGCCTTTTCGATAGCTTCTTTGCGATCTTGACTGGCATGTCCGTCGCCTTTGTCCACTTCTTCAACTTGGTCGGCCTCGCCGTGAATCACGACTGGCTCTTTACCTTCCGCATCTTCGCTTCGGTCATCGTTCTTTCCTGGTTCATGGGCTTTTCCGCCGTGGCACTTTCCGATCGTGGCAAAAGTCCCAGCTGGCTCGCCATCTTCACTTTCCCCATTTTTTCGCTTATCCTGTCTGCCGCCGTGTTGGTGACAATTGTCTATCCCACCCGTAAATGGAAACCGATTTCCCATGGCAACTGAATTTAAGCTTTCCGATCAATTTGGCACCGCGCCTTGCAAGCCTCCGTTCACGCAGTCGGTCTCGACGGGCGTTCCCTGGAATCGCCTCCCGGTTACCCGACGCTATACTTTGGGTCAGCTCCTCGACCAGACGATTGCACGTTGCGGCAATAACGACGCCCTGGTCCTTGCGGATCGCGATTTTCGTCTTTCCTGGTACGAATTCGGGGCCGAGGTCGACCGCGTCGCGAAGGGGCTTATGGCCCTCGGGGTTCGGCATGGCGAGAAGGTCGCAATCTGGACGACGAATATTCCGCACTGGATTATCCTCATGTTCGCGACCGCCAAAATTGGCGCCATCCTTTTGCCCCTTAATATCAACTACAAGTCCGCGGAAATCGATTTCGCCCTCAAGCAATCCGACGCCGAGAACTTGTTCGTGATTGATGGCTATCGCGATTGCGACTACATCGCGACTTTAAGAAAGCTTATCCCCGAACTGAAGACCATGGTTCGCGGCGAATTAAACTGCCGCCGTTATCCGCGCCTTAAGCGACTTTTCTTCCTGGGCGCAGAAAAACATCGCGGCTTTTATTCCTTGAATGAACTTAAGGCCCTCTCCGTGGAAGTTGCGGATGCGGACTACGAGGCCCGCCAGGCGAAGTGCGACCCCGACGATGTCGTCAACATGCAGTATACGAGTGGCACCACCGGCTTCCCCAAAGGCGTGCAGCTCACCCACAATAATATCGCGAATGATGGCTTTTGGATTGGTGCGTGTCAGAACCTCTCCGCGAACGACCGCGTCTGCATCCCGGTGCCGCTCTTCCATTGCTTCGGGTGTGTATTAGGCGTGATGAGCTGCGTCAACCACGGCTCGACGATGGTGCTCCTCGAAAAATTTGACCCTAAGAAGGTGATGGAAGCGATTACTCAGGAACACTGCACCGCGACATATGGCGTCCCTACGATGTACATCGCGATGCTGGATCATCCCGACTTTAAGAACTACGATTTCTCCTCGCTTCGTACGGGCATCATGAGCGGCAGCGCCTGCCCCGTTCATCGCATGGAGCAGGCGCAGTCCATGATGAACATGAAGGAGATTACTAATCCTTACGGACTTACCGAGGCCGGCCCCGTAATGACGATGACGCGCTTTTTCGAACCATCCATCGAAAGAAAGTGTCAGACGATCGGTCAGGCCCTCCCGGGCGTGGAAGTTGCGATTATCGACCCCGAGACGAAGGACCTTGCCCCCATTGGTCAGCCTGGAGAAATCTGCTGCCGCGGATATAACTGCATGAAGGGCTACTACAACATGCCCGAGCAGACCGCGAAGTGCATCGATAAGAATGGCTGGCTCCATTCGGGCGATATTGGCCACATGGATAAGGACGGATATTTTTACATTACCGGCCGCATCAAGGACCTCATCATTCGCGGCGGAGAAAATATTTCCCCTAAGGAAGTCGAGGACTTTCTTGGCACTATGCCCGGCATTAAGGATGTCGCAGTCGTGGGTTGCCCCAGCAAGAAGTACGGTGAGCAACCCGCCGCCTTCATCATCTCGCAGCCGGGCGTCACTTTGACGGCCGATGATGTCCAATCTTACTGCAAGGACAAAATTAGCTGGTTCAAAATCCCGAAATTTATTGAGTTCGTGGAAGCGTTCCCGCTCACTGCTTCGGGAAAGATTCAGAAGTTCAAGCTGCGGGAAGAAGCGGCCCGCCTCTGGCCGAATGCCTGATGCAGGCCTGCTGGATTTTTGACGCGGATGTAGCGCGAGCCATGCGCGAAGTCTTCGCTTCGTTGAAGTCCAATCCGCGCACCTTGTTCGTGAAGATTGAGAACTCCGAAGGGGAGTACTTCTTTAATGACGATATTTCCGAGTACATCCCCGAGCATAAACTCCCCCTCAAACTCTCGAAGTGCCGCCCAACTTATCTCTTGATAACCCCCGCGAAGGGTGAGCGTTTTCATGTTCGCAGACTGCCCACTGTCCCACTTTTAAGCCCGTTTTGTCACAGATTGTCCCAGTTGATGGGGTAATCCCGTTGGCCTGTTTCTTGCTACATACCTTATGCTGGAAAGCGGGTACTCATGCCCGCGCCCAAAAAACATTTCAAAACAAAAACGAAAAAGGAACACTACAATGGCTAAAGTACTCGGTATTG
>R14__coassemble_861_pt1 | contig 17743 bp, 18 predicted proteins | sample R14__metabat2_high_PE_004 | metagenome-assembled genome bin R14 | reverse complement strand
CCCTTGACCTTAGGCTTATGAGTCCTGCGCTCTACCAACTGAGCTATCTCGCCTTGAATCATAAAGTGAGTATATTATACCATATCTTGACCCTGATTGTCAAGGGGTAATTTTACTTTTTCTCTCGCGCGCTTGTACATGGTCTCGAGCGCTTTGAGAGAAGCTTCACCGCCCTTCCAACGTGGAATGGGGCCAAGTTCCTGCAAGATTTTCGACTCAATCTTCATAAAGTTCCTCCGGCTTGATGCCGCGAAACTCGAGGAGAGTCAAAGGACGAATCGCGACTTGTTCGCCCAAAAGTTCCAGGACTGCCACCGTGTGCTTGCAGGGGCGCGCCCAGTCTGGGCACGTGCAAGTAAAGACGGCGTTCATGTACAGCTCGGCACCAACCTCGCGGAAAATCTGCTCAATCTCCATGGGGAGATCATTCGCCAAAAGGCGCGCGACGAGGATGTCCTTCGCGCGGATGCACTTTACGACTTCCTTATGTTGGGCTTTAGAAAGTTCCTTAAAGTCGATAACAACCTTGTAAGTGCCGGGGCGAGTGCCAACGACTTCGGCCTCGACGTGAGAGCCTTGAATATCGAGTTTGGTAACTTGTCCGGAGAGTGCATAGCGAACGCCGCTTGAGAGACGATTGCCCTTCGCGATGAGTTCAATGATGTGGTGCCATTTTTCGTCACAGCACTCCTGCGCACGAAAGCCGGCGGCAAATCGTGGGAAACGAGGCGGATAGTGTTTGTGCTTACTCATTGGAGTTTCACCAGCTTCCAGAACGCTTCCGCGTCAATCTTGAGGAGATCGCGCAAGTTTTCCTTACGCGCGAGAATTTGCTCGACGCGCTCCTCAATGGTGCCGAGGGTGACGAAATTGTGAACGAGCACGTCCTTAGTCTGACCAATGCGATGCGCGCGGTCAGTCGCCTGCTCTTCGACGGCAGGATTCCACCAGCGATCGAAATGAATGACGTGTGTCGCCTTGGTGAGGTTGAGACCGAAGCCACCGGCCTTGAGACTCAAAATGAAGGCGGAGGGATTCTTATCCTGGGTGAAAGAATCAATCTCGTGTTCGCGCATCTTGGGCGTCAAGGCGCCGTGCAAAAATGGGAAGCGGCGGCCATAATCCTTTTCGAAGCGACGGGCGATTTTGGCGCCGACCTTTGCGAACTGGGTAAAGATGAGGCACGACTCACCATTCGCGAAAATTTCCTTGATAAGATCCATGAGACGATCGAGCTTGGCTTCGCCATCGCAGATGAGCTTCAAGGCCATGATGAGCGCGAAGACATCGCCTTGCTTCTTGGCCGAATGACGATAGATGGCGAGCGCGTGTTCGTAGTCTTCGTGCTCCTTATCGTTAAGTTCGCAGCACTCCATCTCTTCGTGCTTCTCCGGGAGTTCAGCGGCAATGCCTGGATCGGACTTTTTGCGCATGAGCATAAATGGCTCCATCGCGTGGCGAATGCGCTCCAAGGACTTCTTTTCGAACGAACGCAAGTCCCCTAAAAAGCCGGGGTTCAAGAATTCCTCAATTGACCAAAGGTCGGAAAGCGAATTTTCAATGGGTGTACCCGTGAGAGCGATGCGATGCTCGGGACGAAGACTGCAAACCGCCTTGTGAATTTGGGTCTTGGGATTCTTGATGAACTGCGCCTCGTCGAGGATAAGTCCGTCCCAGCGATGATTTGAGTACTGATGGTAGTTGCGAGTAAGCTGAGTGTAGTTGGTGATAGTAACGCGATCGAGAAGCTCAGGGGCGAACTTTTCAAGTTCGTGCTTCCAGTTGGCGACGAGGGTGAGGGGGCAGACGACGAGAAAGCGCGGGGACTGAAGTCCCCGTCCCTTGCTTGGAGACGAGGCGAATTGGAGACGCATCCAGGCGATGACTTGGAGGGTCTTGCCGAGGCCCATGTCGTCCGCAAGGAGCGCGCCGAGGTTGTGGTCGGTAAGGAACTTGATCCAGAGCGCGCCCTTTTCCTGGTAGGGGCGAAGGGGAAGATCTTTTAGCGCCTTCGGCTTAGTCGCGGACAGGAGTGTCCGCGTCCCTTCCTCTTCTCTACTCAGGATGCCGCGGAGCCAGCCGTGCACGGCGACATCTTCGAGATCAAAGGGGCCAACGTGGCCGAGGCCAAGGGCGAAGGTGACCATCTCTGGCTTGGTGAGCGGCTTGCCTTCCACCTGCTCAAAAGCGCGGAGGGCCATCTTAAGAATGTTCACGTCCACCAAAATCCAGCGATCGCGGAAAAAGACGAGATTGGAATGCTGAGAAAGGAGCTGGCGAATCTCGTCGGAGGTGACGACTTCGCCATCGACATGCACGACGAGCTTTAATTTGGCGGCGTCAGAATCGAGAATGGCGCCGGCTTTGATGTCCACATGGAGATCGGCGGCGCGTTCGACGGGCGAGAGCGCGTTGAAGCGCTTGTAGGCGTAGCCAAGGGCAAGGAGGTAGGATTTTTTTCCGCGAGGACTGAAGTCCGCGTCCCTTGGCGGATACACGGGAGAGAGGGTTTTGGGATCGGTGGTGATTTTGAGCTTGGGGAGGAAGAGCGGGGAGTACCAATCTTGAAGAGTTTTCTGAAAGGCTTTAATTTCCAATTCAGAATCCCACTTAAGTTCGCCGGTGGAGGATTGGAGGGCGGAAAGCCAAGCGTCGTGAAGCGAAAGAAATGTCTCATGAAGCTTGGTGCCGCGCAAAGAGGCGAGCGTAGCGACCGACTCGCGCGCATAGTGGTCGACCCAGGGATTATCCGTTACATCACGCCAACGCGCGTAGTAGCCGTCGTCTTCTTTAACGAGGTCAGGGAAGAAGTCGCCGCGAGCAACAATCTTGAGGGCTTCAAGCTGCCGAGGGCTCTTCTTCAGCACTGACTTCTCCAAGAGTCTTGGTTCCGCTCAAAAGCGCGACGACCTGCGACTGGACTTCGGCAAGATTCTCGAGGCGAATGCGCGGGTCGAGAATGACGAGTGTGTCGCCGTTTTTCTTGTCTTCGTAGACGCGGCGAATGGTGCCATCTTCCTGCATCTTGGAGTCGCGTTCAACGAGAATTTTGGAGCGCTCGAGCATGACCGCGAGAACATAGATGACGTTTTTCATCGCGGGGTCATCCATGGTGATAAGCTTGCGAATTAATTCGCCCGCATCCTCTTTCTTAAGCGGTTCTTCTTTAGTCTCCTTCACCGGGGCCAAGTAGACGCCGTCCCAAAGGGAGAACGGCTCCCAATCGCGCTCGGAGGCTGACGCCTTCCAACATTCGGGGTGACAGTCGAGGCGTTCGTAGCCCGCAGGAGTTTCCTTGAGGACACTCACCATGGGGGTCTTGTCCACGAGGGGCTTTTGACAAATAGCGCATTCATGCGCGCGCGACTTGAGGTTCCATTCCTGTGACATTACTTAACCACCCTTTCCACGCGAGAGCCGAAACTGCAAATGATGTCGTACGCGTGAGTGCCTTTTAATGACGCCCAGTCGTCGGGCGTAATGGTGTGACCACCCGCGGAACCAAGGCAAATGACTTCATCGCCCGCCTGCACTTTGCCGGCGTGAGAGACATCGACGGTGGTGTAGTCCATCGAAATACGGCCAACAATGGGACAAACCTGGCCATTAATAAGGACATGTCCGCGATTCGACAAGGCGAGGGGGAGTCCATCAGCATAGCCTGCAGAGATTGTCGCAATTGTCGACTCTTCTTTAAGACACCAAGTGCGGCCGTAGCCAAGTGTTGTGCCGGGCGGCAGTGTGCGAACCTGGGCAACGCGGGTCTTGAGGGTCAAGACCGGTTCGACTTTCAATGACTTGCGTCCATAGGGATCAAACGAGCCATGCAAGTTAATGCCGGTGCGAACGACATTGAATGGAGCCTTGTAGGACTCGGGGAAATTGTTGATGGCATCAGAGGCGGCAATATGGACGTATTTAAACTTGATGCCTTCTTTTTCGCAAGCTTTGATAAGCTCTTTAAACGCCTTAATCTGAAGCCCGGTGAACGGATCTTCAGGGACAAAGGCCATGGGGCAATGCGAAAAAATGCCTTCAACTTCCAGATTCTTGAGGGCCTTTACTTCCTTGATAACTTCAAGCGCATTAGCCAAGGGAATGCCCAGGCGTCCCATGCCTGAATCAATCTTGATATGCACCTTGCACTTGCCGGCTTTATTGATGAGCTTGGCGGTTTCAAGGTCTGTTACCGGAAGAACAATGCCAGCTTTGACCATGGCAGGGATTTCGTCCGGAAGAATCGAGGAGAGAATTTGAATATGCGCCTTGGGGAGGAGCTTTTTAAGCTCCAAAGCCTCGAACGGCTCGGCGCAGCCAATAAGGTTTACGCCCTTTAGTGCCTGCGCATAATCACGGACGCCAAGTCCATACGCATTTGCCTTAAGGACGCAGAGGACAGGATTAGGCGCGACTTTGTCGGCAATCTTTTTAAGGTTGCGACGAATCGCTTTTAAATCGATGATTACTTGAACTCGGTGTTGCATTTTAGATTACGACCGTATAAAGCTTACCGCACATGTGGCAGACGATGTCGAGCTTGCCCTTCTCACCAAGGGCGGCAGCCATTTCCTTGGCGCGCTCCTTGCTGCAGCGGCAGGCAAACTTTAGCTCGGTGGACTTCTTGAGCTCGGCCTTCATGAACCCGAGCTTCTTGAGAATATTGCGTGAAGCGACGTTAAGGGACTTTATTTCGCGCAGACGAGGCGCGAGGTCCTTAATCTCCGAATCCGGGAGGGCCTCAACCAAAATGCCACGATAACCTTCCAACTTAATTACGGCATTACGCTGCAAGGACTGATTAAGATATCCCGTCAAATTAGTCGCGATGCCCTGCGAAATAATGCGTCCGGGGACCGTGCGCGTCACCTGGATTTGCTTCTCGCCCATAATCTTCTTCTGGTCAAACTTTTCGAGGTCGTCAAAGTCATCAAGGATCTTCTTTTCCGTGTAGCCACGCAAAGTGCCGCCACTAGTGCATTCGACATTCATGCCGCCCAAGGGGCCTTTGCACTTAAGTTGCAGGGAAACGCATTCCTCCGGCTCGCTCATTTCGGCGCCCAAGAGTGCAACCGCGGCAAGGCCTTCGGACAAAAAATATCCCGCGGCCGGGCCGGACAAGTGATTCGCTATCAAGGTCTCGGCGGCACTTTGCGCGTCAACGATTGTGACTGCGACTTTGCTTATTGGATCATAATATTCTTCACGGCAGTTAGAACTCATACTGCACTCCTACATTGCCGGCAATTGGATACATGGAAACATCTGCCCTTATAGACCAATTATCCGTCAAATGATAAAATGCGCCCGTGCCTACACTAGGCAAAGCGCCATACTTCCAGTTGGTATAACCCTTCACCCCCAGGGTGAGAAACGGATCAAAACGCTCATATCCCCACCAGTGCCAAAGGACATCCGCCCCCATTTCCAGGTGATGCGGCTTCCAGCCCACCTCGCCTTCCACCGCCCAAAAGTCCGCCACATAAGTGCCAACACGGGCGACCGAGGGATGGCCGCCCGCAACTGACAAATAGAGCGAGGCTAACAATGCCGGAATCATGCTACCGGGGTTACGCCCTTTTTAAGGATTACGTTGCCATACTTGGCAAGCTCGCCCGAAATGACAACCGCGAACGCCTTTTTGGCGCGCTCATAAAAAGCATAACGCTCCATGCGCTCAATCTCGCCATTGTAGTTGAGCGCCTTACGATACTTTTCCTCCACTGTCGGATCAAGCGAATCGCCCGGCACGGGTGCCATCATCACGACTGGGGTCGCGTAGCTATCGAGCTCAAAGAGCGGAATAAATGCGCCCATAATTGCGTCCGCCCCAATGCCATCATAGCGAATCACGTGGTCGGAAAAAGTGTGCGCCGGGAAGTGGGCGTCGGAAATGACAATCTCGTCGCCATGACCCATTTCGTCAAGCGTCTTCAAGAGTTCAGGGGAAACCAAAGGAGAAATACCTTTTAACATAGACAGAGCTCCATATTTTGGATGGCGGCACCGGAGGCACCTTTGCCAAGATTATCAAATAGGGCCACAAGCATAATTCTATCCTTGTTGCCGTAAACCGAAATCTCCATATCATCTCGGCCCGAAAGCTGTTCCGAAGAGAGAAATCCCCCATCAGCCGAGTCGTCCACAAAGCGCACCTTGGCGGCATTCTTGTAGTACTTGCGGTAGCACTCCTTAATTGCCTCCATGCCGCCCTTTACATCCTTCGCGAACAAGGGGACGGTCACTTCCATACCTGAATAATGCGGAACAACAATGGGACTAAAACACGGCGCGTATTTTAGCCCCGTATACTTCACCATCTCCGGCAAATGCTTATGCTGTTGGCCAAGGGCATACTGCCGCCCGCCCAAATACTTGGCCTCTGCATAATCGGCAATCATCTTTTTGCCGCCACCAGAAAAGCCGGTAAGTGAGTGGCAAGTAAGACGCGCCGTGGGCTTTAAGATGCCCTTTTCGATCAAGGGAGAAATAATCGCGATAAAGCCCGACGCATGACAGCCGGGGTTGGCAATTCGCTTACTCTTCTTAATTTTCTTCCCTAGCCCACGAATCTCTGGAAAGCCATACGTCCACTTGTCATCGCAGCGATGCGCGGTGGAAGTATCAATGATGACTGTCTTTTTATTCGTGCACAGGCTAGCCGCTTCAATTGCTGCCGCATCGGGAAGACAAAGGAAGGTAACGTCAGACGAATTAATTGCGTCCTGGCGCGCCTTCACGTCCTTGCGCAACGCTTCGGGAAGCGTGATAACTTCAATATCCTTGCGCGCCGCGAGGAGCTCATTTATTTTGAGCCCCGTCGTGCCTGCCGAGCCGTCAACAAATACCTTACGCTTCATCGGTGTCGGAGGAAGTCTTCTTCTCTTCTACAGGCTTCTCCTCGGCGGCAGTTTCGCTCGTCACTTCACCTTCTTTGGCCTTCTTGTCCTTCTTGGAGGAGTGACCATATCCATAGCCATACCCATAGCCGTAGCCATAACCATAACCACCGTAGCCACCATAACCACCATAGCCCTTCTTGTAACCGCCATGATGATGACGCGAAGGCGAGAATGCCGCCTGAGACGAAGTCTGAACGTCGTTAACAATCACGCCCAAAATGTTCGCACCCGCCTCCGTCAAACAACGCGCGCAGTACTGAATCGGCTTAAAGTGCGTACGATCCGGGCAGCACATAATAAGTGCCGAGTCCACATCAGTCGCCAAAGTGACCACGTCGCCCACCAGGCCAAACGGCGGAGAGTCAACGATAATTTTGTCGAACGTGTTGCGCGCCCATTCGAGGAACGCGGGCACCACTTCCGAACCCAAAATCATCGCGGGGTTGACGCCATCCGGCGGCAAGGAGCAGATAAGGCTCAAGTTCTCTACCGACGTCTGATTAACAAGCTTATTAAAGTCGGGGAGATTATCCATCGTTGCCGCCTGCATTACGTGCGAGAAGCTGCGATCCTGCGTAAGCGTGTCATTAAAGCCCCACACCCTAGCCATACGCGGACGACGCATATCGAAGTCCACAAGGAGCGTCTTCTTGCCGGTCTGCGCGTACGAAATCGCGATCGAAGTAGAGGTAATCGTTTTGCCTTCGCCCGGCTGCGTGGAAATTACGAGCATGCACTTACTCATCGACTCATACCGCGGCGAGTCCAAAAGGTTGCGAAGGCCCGCCACTGCTTCCGCGAACTGCGAATACTTATCCTCCACCATGAACTTGGCGACCTGTTCACGTTTTTTACGACGAACGTGCGGCAACACCGCCAACACCTTCAAAGCAAGACGCCCTTCGATATCAGAAAGGTTAACAACCGTATCCTCAAGGTTATCAAGGATCAATACAAAGAGGAACCCCAGACCAATCGACACCACAATGCCCGCGCCAAAAATCACCAACGGATTCGGCAACACCGGCTTTGAGGGCACATTCGCGGTCTTCGCCAAACGCACAATTTCGTTATTCGCTTCCGCTTCCAGACGGGCGGCATTTTCGTTCTTGATGAGGTCAGTTAAAACATCATTTGCCACCTGGAACTCACTCTCGAGCTGACCAAGGCCCGACTCCGCCAAGACAATCTTCTGTTCAACGGACGCAAGCTCATTGCGCAAATCTTCCTGCTTATTGCGCAGATTGATAAGCTGATTCTTGACAATGCCCAAAGTGGAATTACCTGTAAGCATTGCGCGGGTCACCGCATCTAAAAAGCGCTGTTTGGCCATTTCCGCTTTCTTGCTGGCCGCCTGCACTTCAGGGTGGCTATCGGTGTAAGTCACGAGGAGCGACTGATATTCGCTCGTCGCGTCCTGGAGCTGACGATATTCACTCGCGATATCTTCCGCGCGCGGAACATCCTTGGAGAGGTTACCAAAACTTTCCGGCTCCTTGGCCACTGCTTCCAAAAGGCGCACATATTCATTAAGCTGCGTCTCGTTCGTCTCAAGGGCCAGGATGTCGCCCGTAGTCTTGGAGAGCGACTGCTGCAAAGTTTCGCGCGACGAGCGCAAGTTATCCACCTTGTTCGCGGTGCGGAAATCGAGGATCTGTTTGGCAACCTTGTCCACCTCGCGACGACGCTTTTCCACGTTGCCATGAATCTGCGAAACCGCCTTATCGCAGCGGAGCTTATTTTCGTCGTCCGTAAACGATTCAATCGCTTCGGCATAGGCATTGGCCAAAGCCGCCGCAAGTGCGGGCGTGCCCGAGCGAACCGTAATCGTGATAATACGCGAGTTGCGCTGCAGCTCAAGGACACTGCCGCCCAAAGTGGAAATAATTTCTTCATCCGAAACCGTCGATGCCGGATGGTTTGCGCGGTACTGCTGAACAATGCGCGTAACGATCTTGTCCGAACGCCAATCCGGAATGCGCGTATTGAAAATTTCCGCGTATGACGTACCAAAGTCCGGCGTAAGCTGATCAATTGTGCCGCGACCAACGCCGCCCGAAGAGCGACGCATATCCATCGTGAACGAGCTCTGCGCCTCATAGATGGTAGGCGAAATGCGAAACACCGCAAACGACACCACGAGGCCAATCAAGAGGAATACAAAAACCGAAAGCCAACGCTGAGAAACAACGCGGACAATACGACCAATCGTAATCTTACCGACGACCGATCCATCGTCTCCGCCACCGCCACCATTACTTGAGCCATAGTACCCCGGACGGCCATACGAACCCGAGCCATAATAGCCAGGACGACCATTGCCACCATAGTACTGCGGGCCCTTGCCGCCATAGTATTGTGGGCCCTTGCTGGAATAATACTGCGGAGTATTCTTGTTCGAATAATAAAGGGGACTACTTGCCATTTGACTCCACCACCTTCCTGGGTGTCGAGCTTGCCGAAATTGCCAGCGTTGACACCATAAGCATCAAAACATCACACTTTAAAAGTTCCACCGAGAAAAAGCCGACGGCTATCGTAAAGAGTGTCGCGACGATAAAGAGGAAATTAAATGGCCGCCAGGTCATTTCAAAAAACTGAATAACGACGCGGTGGATGTATGTCCAGCCAATAAAGCCAAAGCCCACCAAAAGCAGCGCGCTCCCAATAACTCCGCGCTCCACAATCATGTACCACCAAACCGTGAGCCCCTCCATTGAGCCCGGGAAAATTACGCGATAATCCGCCGCCTTGGCAAAGAATTTAATATCAATTGGGAGCGACCCCAAGCCCGTCCCAATCCACGGATTTTCCTTGAAAACATTGAAGGAAATCTTGCTCATAACGCGCATCTTCGCAAAGAGACTCTCCTCAAAGAATTCCAGATTAAGCGGAATGCGGTTATAATATATTAGCGCAATGCCGGCAAAAGCAAAGGCGGCAATAAAGGTAATGCCCATCCGGAAGGAACTGCCGCCCTCCAGCCGCGAAGCAGTCACGATATATGCAATCACGACTAGCAGCAGGAACGCCCCCAATGCCACGGCAATTTCAAACTTAGAGCAGAACTTAACTACTCCAATCATCGTGCCCACCACCGCCACGGTTGAAAGCATTTCCCCCTTAAGCGAACTCTCCTCGTTCTTGCCAAAGATAGCGCACACCGACAAAAGTAGCGCGTAAACATACGCAAGACCCGAAGAAGCCGACTGCAACAAGAGCGCGCTAAAAGCCGCAATGATTGCCACCATAAGCGCAAATGCCGTGCGCGCCTTACGCCCCAGACCATGACGTATCCCGGCCAGCACCACCAAAAGTGAGACCGAAGTGACAAATGGCAAAAATGCCGCCCCGCTCACCGAGCCTGGCATGAGCGGAAAAGTTGGCTCACCCAAAGCCCACTTGGCTAGTTCCGCATCGTACTTTAAGGCAATCCCGCTGTTTATCCATCTAAATGCCGCCAGTGCAATCATGAGGAGGAGAAAATACATGAACGGATCGCGCACCATCGTCTTTATTACGCGCGCGCGCGCGTCATGCGGTGCTTCATCCCCAATACGGGACGGCTCCATAATCAGCCACGCTGCCGCCACCAAAGTAAGCCACAGCATCGTAACCGCGCTCGTCACCTCCCCAAAGAGCGGCAAAAGTACAAGCGGCGCGACCGTGAGTAGCCCCAGGTGCGCCGCAAGACCGTATTTGGATATAACTTTTTGCACTTAGCCCTTAGTACGAAAGGCGCATACCGACCGTACCACGCCAACGGTTGTAATCGTCACGGCTGGTGTTGCCTCCGTCATACCACGCCTGCTGGAATTCAACCGACCCGAACACGCCGATGAAGCGATTGATCGAGTAGTTAAGGCCAAAGCGCGCCGTGGCAATGTCCTGCGTATAATCGACCGACTCCCTAACCGTCGACTTAGTATCCTGACGACGATAAGCAAGGTCAAAGGTGGCATTGAGCTTGCCCCGAATCATCGAGTGGGCAACACCCCAGCTGATGGCATCGGTAAGCTGCGAAGAGCCGCGGGACGTTTCGGACGGCTGGTAGTAGCGCGAAGCCAAAGCCATCATGTTCCAGTTGTCCGTCATCTTCCAGTTCAACGAAGCAGTGTACACCGGCGCATTTTCGCTGTCGTCATTATAATCGTAGTGCGCGTAGCCCACGAGCACGCGATAGCTAATGCGCTCGGTCGCGTACGAGCCAAGACCGGCCTGCACCGTGTAGCCCTTGGAGCTGTTGCGCACCTTCGAAGCGTTGTCAACATAGTACTGCTTGCCGTTGTCGCTCGTATAGTCCTGATACGACCCCGCGAGAATGAAGTCCGTCCACTTGGAAGCCGCATAACCAATTTCTCCGCCGGCCGTCCAACGATCCCAACCATACATCGGCGCGTAGGAGCCAACCTTGTTGTCGTAATCCAGGTAGTAGTAGCTCGCGTTCACCGCCGCATGCAAACGATCGGTAAAGCGGTGTTCAATGCTGCCGCCCACATCGAGCTGCTCACGATCACGGCCCGTGCCGCGGCCACCATCATTCGACATATCATCGTCCTGCGAAATCTGACGATAGCTTTCAGTCAGCAAAAGCGACCAACCCTTCGAGCCATGCGAGGAATTGGACCAGTTAAAGTTGAGCTGCTCACCATAGCTCGACTCATTCTGCTGATGCGAATATCCCGACGAGTAAGCGTGATAGCTATAGTACGCAGAACCGGTCAACGCCCAGTTCTCAGCCTTGTATTCCAAAGAAGCGCCCGGCTGAACCGTCCAGGACTCACCCCTCTTCGAATGCTTCGAGGAATCGACGTTCGAGTCGTGCGTGAAGCCCAGGCTCACATACGGACGAATCGTCATACGCTGGCCAATCTTGATGCCGCCGGGGCGGTCCATCTCTTCAGCCTGTGCCGCCATCGCCAAGAGGACGGTAAATAATACGAGGGACTTTTTCATTGTGTACTCCTTAAATCAAATTAGTAGCCCAAGGTCTGATTCTGGTAGCCGTTCGGTTCCAACGAACCACCATTCGGCACAATGGTCGAGCTGCCCGGCACGTACTGCGGATTCTTGCCACGGGCTGCCGAAGGATTCCAAGGCACATCCACCACTTTGCCATTCTTATCCACCATCTTCCAACCCGGCGTATTCGCGCGAGCTTCAGCAAAGGTATCATTCATCTCAAGCGAGGTACGCATCTGGTCCAAGAACGGCGTACGGTTCATCGCAACATCGCCATAGATATCGGCGAGCATCGCATCCAAACCCTGGGGACCTGCAAGACGCAGAACCGAACCCATCACCGGCTCTTCACCTGCATCGGCAACGCCGAGCATCGGATCGTAAGTTGCCTCACGATCCTGACCAAGTGCCGCCGGGATCCACTCCGAGGTCGCCGTGTCGCGATTCACTTCTGAGATGTTCTCAGACAGCGTTGCAGCCAAATCCGCCGGCGAGCCATTCGAGGCGCGCACGAACATCAAAATCGCGAACGCGTTACGCACGTCGGCATTGTCCCCGCCCGCAGTGCGCGCGGCAACCTTCTCGGTAATCGCCTTGGCAATCGCGGTAAACTGCTCATCGGTGTAGGTGACCGACGGATCTGCCGCGCGGTTAAAGAGCTCAGCGGCAAAGCGCTCGTTGATGACCGTCAAATCTTCCGGCGGTACCGTCGCATAGACCTCTGCAATGATAGCGGTCATGTTGCCCTTCTGGGCCGACTTGATTGCCGCCTTGTTGGCGTTCAAGTACGCAGCCGCCTTCTCTTCATTGGAGCCCGGCATCTTCTCAATGGCCGCGTTCACATCTCCCACGAACGTAACCTGGTTCGTCGGCGAAAGCTGACTCATAATCTCCGCCATCTTCTCCGGATTCGTCGCGCACTCGCTAATCTGCGCCCGCGCTTCCGCGAGACTAATTTCGTTCGCCAATGCCACAACCGTCACTGCTGCCGCCACCAGCATCGTCATATACTTGACAATCTTCATTTGTTCGTTCCTTCAGTTGAAATTAATACCAGGTCTCGGGAATGTATACAACATCCCCGGCCTTAAGTTGAATGTCCTTGTCAAATCGTCCGTCTTCGCCAATCTCGCGCAGGTCCACCTTAATGCGCGTCTGCCGCCCCTCGGCATCGCAACGCGTCACAATAATGCGCGTCTTGTCCGCAAACGGCTTCAAGCCCCCCGCCAGCTGAATCACCTTGGTGACCGTAAGGTCTTTGGTTGGCGGCATGTTTACAGGGCCCTGCACGCCAACCTCGCCCATAATTGTAACCGTGCCCCAAGGGCTCACGCCCTGTTTGTCGTACGGGCCAAAGTTGACCATCACCTGCGGCTGACGAATGTACACCGAGTAAGCCTTAACAAGCTTCTGCTTCAAGGCCTCCAAAGTAAGCCCATCACACGCGACCGGATCCTGCAACAAGTACGGAATCGTTATCTCGCCATTCTGATCGACGATGAGCTTAAATTCCATCGGTTTAGTCGTTGCGGTGGCCACGGTAATCTCGAGAATCATGCCCGGACCAATGCGCTCGCCATCCCAATATTTCGCTACCGCTTCTGCCGGCAACTGCTCCTCATCAGGCTGAATCAAGAGCGTAATCTGACGCCAAATCGTCTGACATCCACATGTGGACATCAGCGTAATCAGGAGCATCGATTTGAAGATTAAAGAGTACAATTTTGTCATTTAGACTTATTATATCATATTTGATGACTAAAAGTCAATATGAATTTTTCGCTTTTTTTCATCCCCTTCATCGTGCTTGAAGACAAGGTGATGCGCATTCTTGGGGATTAACGACCCCGCACGCTCCGGCCACTCAATAACCATTATCGCCCCGGCCGCGAGATAATCGTCCCAACCAAGGTCCAAAACGTCATTTTCGCTCGTTAAGCGATAAAGGTCCATGTGGACTAAGGGCAAGTGCTCCTGCACTATACAAAAGGTTGGCGAGGTCACCGCGCCCTTTACGCCCATCGCGGCGGCAAGCCCTTGGGTAAAGGTCGTCTTACCCGCCCCCAGGTCACCTTCCAGACAGACTACATCGCCCGGCTTCAAGATTGCCGCGAGTTTCTTCGCTAGTTCCCATGTCTCCTCAACTGAGGAGACCGTCACGATCGAGTTCATCGATTGCATCCTTTACATACTCCGGATAAAATGCTGACGAGTGACCCATCACAATCGCTCCCCTCGGCCCAATTTGCGGTAAAGCGCAATCCCCGAGCGCGCCGCCCCGATGACACTTTCCCCATGTCGGCTCATGCTTCACCACATCCAAGATTGCGGCGGCAATCTTATTCTCCGCGAGCGCCTTTCCCAGTGCCAGCTCATCCACGCAGTTCCCGCGCCCAATATTGATTAAGATGGAACGCTTTTTCATGCACCTCAAAAGTTTGGCATCAACCAGATTGTCTGTCCCTGTGTCCGAAGGTAGCGCGCATATTAGCCAGTCCGCGCCCTTGACTTCCTTGTAGATGGAAGAAAAGTTCGCCCTTCTTATTCCCTTGACCTCGACCTCGACCTTCTCCAAAAGCGATCCAATCGCTTTCCCGATATTGCCATACCCCAAGATGACCGCCTTGGTCCCCGCAACTCGATACATCTTATCGCTCAAATGCTGACGCTGCCAGCTTTCCTTATTCCGCTGCAACACTCCCCTACACCACGCGAGCATATAAGCCAAGACGCTCTCCGCGATTGCCGCCCCATGAAAATGCCCAAAGTGTATCTCAGGTACGCGGACACTCTTGTCCGCGGGGAGCTCCACGAGCTCCCGTCCCGCCGCCGGTGTAGCTACCACCTTTAATCTCTTCCCCACCCCATACCACTCTTCCTTAAAGTGCCACGTAATTACATGCGTTGCCGTGGGCAACTCCTTCAATAGCTCCTCATCATTCCTCACCCGTTTAATCACGCTCCCCCGCTTCACTTTGGTGCGCAAAAAGCGCAGTGCCTCCGCATTTACGCGGAAGCACTGCTCAGGCCACTCCAGGTAGACGAGGTATTTATTCATCCAGCTTGCCCTTGTACGCGACTCTCTTCACCTTGCCGATCGAGGTGCGCACGAGCGGCTCGGGCCACACCACCACCTTGCGAACGCGCTTGTAGTCGGCAAGTTCTGCCGCCTTGGCCTGAGCCCGCTTCTGCATCAAAGCGTCGATTTCTTCCTTAGACGGCAGTTTGCCAAATTCCTTAACGAGTTCTTCTTCGTTCGGATACACAATTGCACCCACATACTCGCCGGGCACGCCATCCTTGGTGTAGCCCACGACGATCACATCCTGAATGGACGCGTCCTTCGCAATTGCGTTCTCGACTTCTTCCGGATAAATATTCTTGCCTTCGCGATTGACGATCAAGGCTTTCTTGCGTCCGCGAATGGAGATGTTGCCATTTTCATCCACGCTGGCCAAGTCGCCCGTCATGAGCCAACCGTCTTCGGTGAACGTCTCTTTTGTTTCCTTGGGCTTATTGAAGTAGCCCTTCATTACATTCGGACCCTTAATCTGCAACTCACCAACACCCGCCTCATTCTTGTCCGCGAGGCGAACCTGCATGCCGCCGCAGGGCTTGCCAATCGTGCCCGAAAGGAGGTTGCCGTAGGTGGTAACCGAAACGACCGGGGCGCACTCCGTAAGGCCATAGCCCTCGAAGAACGCAACGTGCAAACGATGAAACGCCTTAAGGACGTGCGCGGGACAAGGAGCGCCGCCCGTAATCATCACACGCAAGTTGCCGCCGAGTTTCTGCTTGACCATGTGCATCACCGGGCCACGAAGTCCAATCGCCATCAAGAAACGGGCAACCTTGCTCTTCTGAATGCCCTCCTCGAGTTTCTCGACAAGCTTCTCACAAAGAAGCGGCACCGACATAATGATGGACGGCTTTAAGAGGTTAATGTCACGTCCGACGGTTCTTAGCGACTCACAAAAGTACATCGGACAGCCAACCAAAAGGGAGAGAACAAAGTTCGTCGTAAAGCTGAACGCGTGGAACAATGGAAGCACCACGAACAGCGAATCCTTGGGGGTAATAAAGTTCTTACCTTCCGGGGCCGTCGAGGTAAATACTTCCAATGCGCCCTCAATGTCGGAGTAGAAATTCTTATGCGTAAGCATCGCACCCTTCGGCTTGCCCGTAGTGCCGGAGGTATAAATGATGGAGGCGATATCTTCTTCCTTCGCCTTATGAGCGTCATAAAACGCCCCGCCGCCTGATACGCGCAAGTCTTCAAAGTCAAATACGAACGCCTTGCCGATTTTCTGTCCGGCGTGGATGGGCCCATCCACAATCACAATTGCGCGCAACTTGGGGAGCTTGGGCGCAATATTAATCATCATCTTAATGTGCGCTTTGTCGGTCGTCACCACCACCGCTTCGCTATCATTAAGGATATAGGCAACCTCGTCGTCGCGGAGCTTCGGGTCCATGGGAACCACGGTTGTCCCGGTGCCCGCGAGCGCGAGGTAGCATTCAGTCCACATGGGAGAATTACCGAGAATGATTGCGGTATTCTCCTTATGCGGCTGAACTTTGAGGACTGCGCCATAACCTTCCGCGAGGTCGCGAACCCGCGCTAGGTATTCGCGCCAGGTCCTAGTCTTCCAGACTTTCTCCTCGCTCCACTTGAGAGCCACAACGTCGGCATTAGCTGCCGCTTGCTTTTCCAAGAGTTCTCTTAAGGTCATGTTCAGTTCTCCAATAGGTTTATAGGGGCGGGGACTTCAGTCCCCGAAGCTTCACTTCTTGAAGCTCTCCTCAACCGCCACGGCAACTGCCACGGTCGCGCCGACCATCGGGTTGTTGCCCATGCCGATAAGGCCCATCATCTCCACGTGCGCCGGGACGGACGAAGAGCCCGCGAACTGCGCGTCGGAGTGCATACGGCCCATGGTGTCGGTCATACCATAACTGGAAGGACCGGCGGCCATATTATCGGGGTGAAGCGTACGGCCAGTACCACCGCCCGAAGCGACGGAGAAGTACTTCTTGCCGTTCTCGTTGCACCACTTCTTGTAGGTGCCCGCGACCGGATGCTGGAAGCGCGTCGGGTTGGTGGAGTTACCGGTAATGGAAACGCCCACGTTCTCGAGCTTCATGATTTCCACGCCTTCGGGGACGTTGTCGGCGCCATAGCACATGACGGCCGCACGCGGACCCTTGGAGAACGCGGTCTTGGAAGCGACTTTCACCTTCTCGAGCTTGTTATCAAAGGTGGTCTTCACATAGGTGAAGCCATTGATACGCGAGATGATGTAGGCGGCATCCTTGCCGAGGCCGTTCAAAATGACGCGGAGGTTCGTCTTGCGGACCTTGTTGGCGTTAAGCGCAATCTTGATTGCACCTTCTGCCGCCGCGAACGACTCGTGACCAGCGAGGAACGCGAAGCACTCGGTCGCATCGTCAAGAAGCATCGCGCCCAAGTTGCCGTGACCACGACCAACCTGACGGTTCTCGGCGACGGAGCCGGGGATGCAGAACGCCTGGAGACCAATGCCGATTTCGGCAGCGGCGTCCTTCGCCTTCTTGCAGCCCTTCTTGATTGCCATGGCGGCACCAACGGTGTACGCCCACTTCGCGTTCTCGAAGCAAATCGGCTGAGTTTCTTCGACGATCTTATAAGGGTCGATTCCAGCCTTCTTGCAGATTTCTGCGCACTCGGGGATGGACTTGATGCCGTAGGGCTTGAGGGCGGCGAGGATCTTGGCCTCACGACGCTCGTAGCCTTCGAACAACTTCTCAGCTGCCGCCTTCGGCGCAGCCTTCTTCACAGTCTTCTTAGTAGTAGCCATTTTAAATCGTTCCTTTCTAAATTATTCCTTGCGAGGATCGATATA